>Ga0316198_10000609_pt1 | contig 19373 bp, 14 predicted proteins | sample OudBieAanoxic_MG_FD_204935 | JGI IMG/M metagenome (GOLD analysis project Ga0316198, IMG submission 204935) | Coastal sediment microbial communities from Oude Bieten Haven, Netherlands - site A anoxic | ecosystem: Environmental > Aquatic > Marine > Coastal > Sediment | place: Netherlands...
GGTCCGTGCAGCGAAATCTTCTTCGACCATGGTTCGGATGTCGCAGGTGGACCACCGGGGTCGCCGGACGAAGACGGTGATCGCTACGTCGAAATCTGGAACCTCGTGTTCATGCAGTTCGATCGCTCCGCAGATGGTGAGATGACACCGTTGCCGGCGCCGTCTGTCGACACGGGCATGGGTCTCGAGCGCATTGCCGCAGTCATGCAGGGCGTGCACAGCAACTACCAGATCGACCTGTTCGCGAACATCATCAATGCTACGGCCGATGTCCTCGGTGTGAAGAACGACGGTTCGAGTTCGCTCAACGTCATCGCTGACCACATCCGGGCGTGCTCCTTCCTGATCGTTGACGGCGTTCTGCCCGGCAACGAGGGGCGCGGCTACGTCCTGCGCCGCATTATTCGGCGCGCCATTCGCCACGGCAAAAAACTCGGCACGGACGATCTGTTCTTCCACAAGCTGGTTGCCCCGCTGGTCAAAGAGATGGGCGGTGCCTATCCGGAGCTGACCAAGGCGCAGGCGCACGTCGAGAAGGTGCTGGCCAAAGAAGAGACACGCTTTGCGGAGACGCTCGATCAGGGCATGGAAATCCTCGAGGCTGCAATCGCGGATCTCGACGGCAAGCAGCTTCCTGGCGATGTCGTATTCAAACTCTACGATACCTACGGCTTCCCGGTTGACCTGACAGCAGATATCGCACGTGAGCGCGGGCTCACTGTCGACGAGGCAGGTTTTGAAGCCGCGATGGAAGGGCAGCGCGAACGCGCTCGTGCAGCGAGCAAGTTTGGCGTGGCCGGAAGCGACGCACTCAAAACCGATGCGAAAACCGAGTTCCTGGGCTACGAAGGCACCGAAGGTGCCAGCGAGATTGTTGCCTTGTTTAAAGATGGCGAAACGGTCGACCAGCTTGCCGATGGTGATGAAGGCGCTGTTGTCCTGGCATCCACACCATTCTATGCAGAGTCCGGTGGCCAGATCGGTGACACGGGCATTCTCGTGGCCGACGGCAAACTGTTCCGTGTCGACGATACGCAGAAGAGCGGTGACGCCAACGTACATTTTGGTTCGTTGGAGCAGGGCACACTCGAGGTTGGCGACAAGGTCGAAGCCGTCGTCGATGCCGATCGGCGCCAGGCAATTCGATTGAACCATAGCGCGACGCACCTGATGCACGCGGCATTGCGGCAGGTCCTCGGCGATCATGTCACGCAGAAAGGCTCGCTGGTCGCGCCTGATCGCCTGCGCTTCGACTTCTCGCACTACGAGGGCGTCACGCCCGAGCAGCTGCAGCAGATAGAGGATCTCGTGAACGCCGAGATTCGCAAGAACATCGCGGCGGATACCGGCCTGATGTCCTACGACGATGCGATCGAGTCGGGCGCCATGGCGTTGTTCGGTGAAAAATATGGCGACAAGGTACGCGTACTGCGGCTTGGTGATTTCTCAGTCGAGTTGTGCGGTGGCACGCACGTCGACCGCACGGGCGATATCGGCGCGTTCAAGATCACGCACGAAGGTGGTGTTGCCTCCGGCGTTCGCCGAATTGAGGGCGTGACCGGCGCGGGCGCGATGGCGTGGATCGACGAGAATCAACGAACGCTGCGGGATCTGGCCGGAATGTTGCGCAGCACGCCTGACCAGGCTGCGGCCAAGGTTGAGCAGCTGCTGAAACAAAATAAGGAACTCGAGAAGAAGCTGGCGACTGCGAAGCATGTACTGATAACGGGCCAGGGGTCTGATCAGGACGACAATGTGCAAGAAATTGCCGGTATCAAGGTGCTCGTATCGCGCATGGATGGTGTCGACGCCAAGTCGATGCGCGATGCGGTCGATCGCGCCAAGGACAAGCTGCAAAATGCCATTGTCGTATTTGCTTCGGTCGACGATGGCAAGGTCCGGCTGGCCGCTGGCGTGACCAAAAACAACATCGACAAGATTCGTGCTGGTGACCTGATCAAGCCGGTTGCTGAGCAGGTCGGTGGAAAGGGCGGAGGCCGTCCGGACTTTGCCCAGGCCGGCGGCACGGACGCATCAAAACTTGATCAGGCGCTCAAATCTGTTGCCGGATGGGTGGCCAAACAACTCTCCTGAGGCGCTGCCCCCGAAAATCGGCTAGTATTACAGCAGTTTACGGACGCACGACGCGTAAAAAAGAACGAGGCAGGAGCCTCGCCAGGCAGGAGTAGGAAGCTATGCTGATTCTGACGCGACGCGCTGGAGAGACGGTAATGATCGGGAGCGATATCACGATCACCGTCCTGGGGGTCAAGGGAAATCAGGTCCGAATAGGGATCAATGCACCCAAAGACGTCGCAGTGCACCGGGAAGAAATTTACGAGCGAATCCAGAGCGAGAAGGCCTCTGGAGGCAGCGATTCGCAAGACCCCGAGAAATAGGCAATTCGGGCTTTACCTCAAGGTACCCTGTGAGTATTATTGCCGCCCCGCGGAGGCCCGCAGGGTGGCAGAAGCGAACACATCGGAGAGATGGCTGAGTGGTCGAAAGCGCTCCCCTGCTAAGGGAGTAAGGGTTAAAAGCCCTTCGAGGGTTCGAATCCCTCTCTCTCCGCCAGATTTCAGCAAGACCAAACAACGCGCCCGTAGCTCAGCTGGATAGAGTACTCGGCTACGAACCGAGCGGTCGGGAGTTCGAATCTCTCCGGGCGCGCCAATTAAAACAAGGGCTTACCGATTCCGGTGGGCCCTTCGTTTTATCAACGTAGCGAAATCGTAGCGTCATCAGTTACGACTCCAAAACCCCGTTCGATTCTTGCTGCCGCATTCGATAGATGCTCCGGTGCCAAGTGCGCATACCGCAGTACCATCTCGTACGACTTCCAACCGCCAAGCTCCATTAGCTCCTGCAAACTGGTCCCACTCATCACGTGCCAACTCGCCCAGGTATGTCTGAGGTCGTGGAATCGAAATCTTTCGATTTCAGCTCGCTTCAATGAGCGTTTCCAGGCAGAGCCAATTGCTTCCATGCGCTTCCCCCTGTACGTAAAGCACCATCGCTTGTGCTGCCCCTGAACGTTTCTCAACGCCAAGATCGCATCGCGATTGAGGGGAATACCGCGTCCTTCTCCGTTCTTTGTGGAACCCGGTTCAAGCCAGGAGACACGCCGATCGAAATCAACACGGTTCCATTCCAGCCGTAGGATCTCGCTCATCCTGCAACCGGTTGCCAGCGCATATCGAACCACAGGAACCATATGCTCAGGCAGTGCCAACATCAGCCGATCTGCTTCCTCCTCCTTGAGAAACCGTACGCGACGCTTGGGCTCCTTCAATAAGCGGATTTTCGGAACCCGCTCGATCCAGCCCCATTCATCGCGAGCCACATTGAGAACACGTCGAACAACCTCGAGAGCACGATTGATGGTGCCGTGTTCAACACCATCCTTATGCTTTCGATCGCGAATAAACGGCCTCAGGGATTTCATGTTGATATCTCTGAGCCGATAACCGCGAAGATACGAGTCAAGCTTCTGGAAGTGCGCTTTGTAGTAAAACAGACGACGGTTTCCTTCATTGTCGTCCAGGTATTGAACTACCGCGTCCTGCCAGGTGCGTTCGACCTGTATCCCTATTCGGGCGCCCTCATAGGCTTCAGCCTTCAGGCAAATCAGATACTCTTCAGCGTCCTTTAAGACTTTAAGCCGAGTACTTTTGCATACCTGGCGTCCGTCCGGGAGGACGATCTTGACCCACCAGTACGGTGAGTCCTTACGTCTGTAGAGTCCTTTTTCTCGGGCCATAAATCCTCCTTTATGGCCCGCCCTCGGGACTTAGTCTCATCCAGCCAGCGGTCGAGGTCAACCCGGTCGTAAACCAGCCGTCGTCCCAGGCGGATCGGCGCTGGACCGATACGAGAGAGGAGGGTCCTGCCGATGCCAAGATAGCGAGCAGCCTGTTCGCGGGAGAGGCAGCGCGGCTCAATGCCGGGGCGGGATTGAGTATCATCAGGATTGGCCATGATGCCCAAAGGCTCGCCCAGCGCTTGCGACGCTGCCACAGAAAACCCTGTCAAGTGTGGTGAGGAAATTCATGCGTCTATCTTCCAAGGTAAGTGGCGGAAATCTGCTCACGACTGTGGCCCAGCTCTTCAGCGATCGTCTCGCGCGCTCCCCTATTAAGCGCGCGTTGATCGGAACTAAGGGATTTCGATGCTGGGCCACCGGCGACCGGTGCTTTCCAGCCGGTCAGCTCCTCGTAACGTCGCTGGGCGTAGGCGTGTCGGAGGCCGTGCGGGTTCTTGATGCCCGCGTCGCGGACCTGGCGGTTGTATCGATTGAGTTGCTTCTCGTAGTTCTTGTTTGGTGGGATTAATGCGCCGCCTTTGGCCAGTGCTCTGACTTCTTCGAGCAGCTTCCGCTGCCTGTCGTTCCTGACCGGCACGGTTCGAGCTCGACCGCCCTTGGTCCAGGTGGGTTTGAGTCTGATGTGGTCGTCCTTGATCGCATAGTTGGGCGAGAACTTGATCGCTTCCTCGCGCCTCAGGCCAAATTCCGCCTGCAGCCTGAGGCTCAAGCGAACGTACTCGTCTGATACTTCGGCCAGCTTCTCCTCATCCAGATCCTGGGCTTTCGATTCCGTAGCAATCAGAGATCGGTTGCCGATATCAAAGGCGCTGTTGTCCTTCGGGATCATGTCGGCCTTGCCGACCTTTCTTGCCCACCAACGGAGTGCTGAAAGCCGGTTCTTGAATGTGCCGATGCTGAGGCTCTGGTCGTTCCAGAGGGAGACCAGAGCATTGATGTGTTTCGGCTTTAAGGATTTCGCCTGCATGTGCTTGTAACCCAGCTCGTGCAACTGGTTGGCGATCCGATCGAGTATTCGTCGTCGTGTCGCCTGGGTGGAGTAACTTCCATCCCGGTTCGCCTTACAGAGTTTCATCAACTGATAGTTCAGGTCCTTAATGGTGCATACCTCGTTCGGTTAGTTTTGATGACCACCTCGCCACCTGTTAAGCGAACGAGGCCCGATTCAGAATCGGATAAGGTCCAGGGACACCAGTCCCATACGGCCTGAAGCCGTGATCCGGTTCGCCGGGGCTCTCTTTCGAGCGCCGTCGGCGGCTACCAGTTGTTGTTGACCTCTGGGGCCAGTTGCTGTGGGTATCTACCTCCTTTTTTTGGTGAGTGAATGAAACGCCCATAGGCGTACCAACCTGGATTGCCGGACAACATGTCCAATCCAGGTGACCGTGCGGGGCACAAAGCCCTGCTGTTTTGAGAATGCTGAACGCTGGTGGAACCAGTCGAACGGCTGGTTTGACAGTGCTGAACGCCGGTGAGACCAGCGGGACAGCTGCTTTGACAATGCTGAACGTCGAGGTCCAGCTAGATGTGAAAATGGATCCTGCGATCGATGATCGCCGCTCCCGATGCGGACCCTAGGGGAGCCTGTTGCCACACTTCTCGCAGTGGCCAGCGTTACATGCGGAAAACCCTAGTACAGGCCCGGCGCCCTGTAAAGCAATAAGTCCGACAGTTAGCTGACGGAGTTTTTCCGTACTGATCCTGACGGCGCTGGACCGATCCCATAAGGTCCTTCAATTTCTTGAATCGAATACTGGCCTGGAAGCGCATTTCTAGCGGAATTGCGCAAGACTGGACCAGATATCCGGGAATGTAATTGCCTGTTCCGCGCATCTGCGGGCATCCTTGCGAGCACCTGGCGTGACTGAATCAGCGATACCGACACGCCTCGTAGACCGTATCACTCGCCGGGCACTTACGGTTTTGCCTGTCCAGGCCTCACGGTTGTGCGGTTTTCGTGCCGCGTCACTACAGCGCAAGCGCTGGTAGTGACGCGGCCTTGACCAACCGGAACTGCCCCAGCCACAAGCATCATCGAGCAGCCAACCTGCCAGGCCCGTGTGTTCAAGCAAGCGTGGTTACCTGCAGGACGATCAATAGCCACATCAAATCACACCGCGCAAATCCGCCAGACTGATCTCGTTTTCAGCCTTTTCTTCCACGCTGCCGTGCTCGGCAGATGCATCGATCGCCTCTTCAATGCGGTCTTTCTTGCGAACAGTCGCCGTATTCGTAGTATCACAACGCCGCTCTGGCTTGCCGTCGTAGGTGCACTCGAATAGATCGTCCACGGATACACCGAATACATCTGCGATTCGAATAGCAACATCGATTGTCGGGGCATGCTTGCTGTTCTCGATCGCGTTCATAGTCTGACGACTGACACCGACCAATTCGCCGAGCCGCTTCTGCGTCATTTCGCCGTTCTTGAATCGGAACTCGCGGATTTTGTTTGAAAGCGTCATAAGGATCGAGCCTCTTTGCGGAATCGGGTCAGCGCAAGACCATATGCCGGGGTTCATGGACAGACTCTGTGTCCAGCAATGCTGACACAGAGTCCGGTTCGTTTGACAGGGTCAAGCAAAGGCGACATCGAGTCAGTCAAGCAGTCTTGCCACGATGTCGAGCCTTGTTGACGTTGTCGAGGTCGTGTCATCAATCTTTTACACAGACGATTGCGGTTTGCCATTTGCTTTTCTCGGCAAAACGTTGAGAAAGGTGGCGCAAGACTGCTCTGGACGTCATTTGCGATAAAACTTGATATGGACGAAATCCTACTTGGCGCATGGCTCGAATTGCGGGGGTATGGTCAAGATTCACCGTTTCCAAAACGAACACTGAACAAATCGTGCCGCTGATCGGCGACGGAGTCTACGTCTTTCCAAGCGATCGATGCACTAACGGCGACCGCCTAATGATCGATAGTGCAGTATTGTCAGCGATGAGGGGATGGGAATCAGGAAGGAGGAAATGAGCGGTCATTCGCACTACAACTCCGGATGAGAATGGGATGCTCCATCCAGGGCACTCTGACCAACTGTATTCCCTGAAAACCCCTCTTGAACTGGCAACTTCGTCGTACGCTCTTGATCTATTGCGACTCAGCCCTACATGGATAGAGGAGGGTTGGGAAATGACATACAAAAAGGTCCTTGTAGCAGTCGACACAACAGACGAAGCCGAAGACGTAGTCAAAGCCGCGAGAGAAATTGCAGATGAGAAGAACTCCGCAATTTCTATCATTTCAGTGATTAGGCCGATGACCGATTTTTACGTGAATTTGTATTCGACTCTCGAAGACGGCGCCAAAATCGGGATCGACTCACAAGCTGTAGAAAGTGCCACGGCATGGCTTTCGGACCTGGCGAAACGCTACAGCATCGATCAGAGCGCAGTGACCGTGATTGTCGGTACACCCGCTGTCGAAATTCGCCGACTTGCTGAAAAGCTCGATGTTGAACTTATCGTCTTAGGTACGCACGGGAGGCATGGCCTAGGATTGATGCTCGGGTCCACTGCAAATGCTGTGCTTCACGGGGCACCATGCGACGTGCTCGCAGTCAAGGTGCATGCCGAGGGCTTAGACTAGGAACGCTGATTGGGCGGTGTCTCTATTGACGCGCTGTAGCCTCTGCTAGCAACGGTCCACAAAAGGCCGCAACCAATCGCTCAACGCGCGAAAACCACTAGCAGCAGGATGAAAAGCAAGTAGACAATTGCGATGACAGCGATCGTTGAGGGTGAAAGGGTATATGGACTGTCTTCAATCATAGTCCAAATATGCCCGCGAAATGTTACAAACGAATGACTGCTAGTGGCCGAGACCGATCGGAGCGCGTAGTGCGGAAGGAGCGATCCTGCCGCGGTAACCACTGGACCCTATTCGTGTTCCGGTGTACGTCTCCTCGAGGACGACGGCACGGTTCCTCCTTATTGTTCGCCCAAAAGGCCATGGATAAACTGACTCCTGAAAAGGGGCCACATACAATTGAAGGATCCACTCCGAGCACTAGCCCGAGACGCAAGGAATAGCCTGCGCGACCTGACCCCGATCATTGTCGTGATCGGCGTCTTCCAGGTATTGGTAATTCGCCAGCCGGTCGACGGCCTGATGTCGATCGTCGTCGGAGGGCTACTCGTGTTTGCGGGCCTCACGTTTTTCATTTTCGGCCTGCGACTTGCGCTCTTTCCCGTTGGCGAGGGGCTTGCTCACGCGCTCGCGCGCAAAGGCAGCACATTCTGGCTTATCTCCTTCGCCTTCGTGCTCGGCTTCGGGACGACGGTGGCAGAACCGGCGTTGATCGCTGTTGCAACCGAGGCGGCAGCGGTTGCGGCGGATGCCGGAGTCATCGCGAGAACGCCCGAAGCCATGGGCGACTATGCGTTGGGGCTGCGCATGACGGTTGCGTTCGCGGTCGGCGTTGCGCTTGTGCTGGGCGTCTTCCGCATAATTACCAACTTGTCGCTGCCAATACTGATTATCAGCGGCTATGCGCTGGTGGTACTGCTGACGGCGATCGCGCCCCCCGAGATCATTGGCATTGCCTACGATTCCGGCGGCGTGACGACCTCGACTGTGACCGTACCGCTCGTGACCGCGCTGGGAGTGGGGCTCGCCAGCTCTCTGGAGGGCAGGAACCCGATGCTGGACGGCTTCGGCCTGATTGCATTTGCCTCGCTTACGCCGATCCTGTTCGTACTGATCTACGGCATGGTGGTCTGATGGATCTGGCTGTCAACACGCTGATTTTTGTTGCCGACAGCGGGCTGGACGTGCTGCCGATTGTCGTCTTTCTGTTCGCGTTTCAGTGGTTTGTAATTGGGGAAAGAATGCCTCACGGAGGCAGGATAATCGTGGGATTCCTGTTTGTCGTCGTTGGGCTGGGCCTGTTTCTGGAAGGCCTTGAGCAAAGCTTGTTTCCGCTTGGGCGGATGATGGCAGAGCAGCTCACCCACCCCGAATTCCTACTCGACACGGTAGAACATGCCGTCGCCGAATTTACCTGGGAGGATTTCTACTGGGTCTATATTTTTGCGGCGACCGTCGGTTTCTCGACGGCCATGGCGGAACCTGCACTGATCGCGGTGGCTATGAAAGCCAACACCGTCTCTGGTGGAACAATCGGCGTCGTCGGCTTGCGCGTCTCAGTTGCTATCGGCGCCGGCATCGGCGTGAGCTTGGGCTGCTTTCGTGTCATTACGGGTTTGCCACTGCCATATTTCATCGCGGCCGGATACTTTATTGTCATCTTGCAGACGATGGCAGCCCCGAAAGAGATCGTGCCATTGGCATATGACTCGGGCGGTGTGACGACATCGACCGTTACCGTTCCGTTGGTGGCGGCGCTTGGGCTTGGGCTGGCCGACGCCGTGCCGGGACGCAGCCCACTGCTGGATGGCTTCGGTCTGATCGCCTTCACAGCCCTGTTCCCGATCATTACGGTGCTCGCCTATGGCCAGATCGCCATACTCCGGGAACGCATGTCGAGATCGAAGCCGCCGGACAATAATTCAGACTAGGAAACGACCGTTGGGGTCCGATCCGTGACCGTGACCACCCGGATTGCGATCACAGGTAGAGCCACCAAAGGGCGACTGAGAGGGTCAACCATAACAGCAACTGCAGCGGCAGGCCCGCCCTGAAGAAATCGGAAAATCGATAGCCGCCGGCACCCATGACGAGCAGGTTTGTCTGGTACCCGATGGGCGTCAGGTAACTCATATTCGCACCGAACAGCACGGCAAGTACGAACGGCAGCGCTGGCATTCCCAGCTCCACGGAAATGCTCATCGCAATCGGCGTGGCGATAACGGCAATAGCGTTGTTTGTCACGACCTCGGTTAGAAGCGCAGTGATGAGCAGCAGACCGCTCAGGATGACCGGGGGAGGCAGGTTACCGATAATGCTGACCAGTCCCACGGCCATTTCTTGGGCCGCACCGGTGACTGTTAACGCCGTGCCCAAGGCCAGACTGGCCACGATGACGAGGACGACCCGAACATCGATCGCGCTCCAGGCTTCGTTCCAGCTCAGGCAACGTCCAGCCAGCATCACCCCGACGCCGAGTAGCGCGCTCGCGAGGATCGGTAACAGGCCCAGAGCCGCAATCAACACGACGCCGAACATCGTTCCAAGTGCAAGGCGCGCGTGACCAGATTGTGGTATGTGAATGGTTCGCGCCAGAATCAGAATCTGCGGGGTGTCAATGAGTTCGTTAACCTGTTGGCGCGGTCCCTGCATCAAGACTACGTCTCCGTTGCGCAACCGGGGATCACGTAATCGCTCGAGTGCCGCGCCCTGATGCACGCCCGGTCGATTCCACCCGATCGGGTTAAGACCGCGCAGCTCTGTTTCTCGCGCCTGGCTCAGCTTCTTACCGTGCAACGGAGAGTCGCGGGTCACTACGACTTCCACGACCCGTTCATCTGGAACTCGAGTTAGTTTTCCGGAGCGATCAGTACTGCCGAGCAGTCGTTGTGCAGCATGTATCGCCTCTGGCGTACCGCGCATGTGTAGCCTGTCCCCAACCTGCAGCTTGAGCGTCGGCAGTCGGACCAGCTCAATTCCCGCGCTGCGCTCAATGCAAACGATACGGACGTCAGGTCCAAGAGCGTGGATGGCTTCACTCAGGGATTTGGCACCAAGTGAACTGTCGTCGCCGAGTTCGACAACGGCATCAAAGAGTCGTGGCATGGTACCAGCTAGCAACGAGGGCCGGATTGGCAGTAACTTGGGAGCCACTAACCAGAGATAGACAAGCCCGATTGTGGCAGCGAGGGCAGCGGGCACGATGAAATCGAACATCTGCAGTCGCGGCAAGCCGTAATCCTCTGACATAGATACGATTAACAGGTTCGTCGACGTGCCGATAGTCGTGCTCATGCCTCCGATAATCGTCGCAAAGCCGACGGGCATTAGGATCTTGGATGGTGGAATCCCGACCCGGTGCGCAACGCCGACGAGGATGGGAAGCATCATGACGACGATTGGGGTGTTGTTGGCGAAAGCACTCGTAAAGGCGGCGAATAAAAGGGTGACCAGTAGCGCGAGACGGGGTTGTGCCAGCCAGATTCGGGTCAGCCATTTTCCGACCGCGTGTAGAGCGCCGCTGATCTCCACCCCTTTGGCCAGAACCAGCAACAGACAAATCGTGATCAGCGCTTCGTTACCAAAACCACGGAGAAACGTAGCACCGGAAACGGGCACCGCAGATTCGAGTGGGAATATCTCGAACAAGAGGACGGTCGCGACGAGTATTGCGATACACGAATACTCGAGCGGAATCCCGGTTCGCGAGAACAGGGCCAGCGCGCAGACGCTAAGCAGAACTGCAGCCAGCGCATGAGGTTCCAGTGCCATCGAGGATCCTCCTGAACTGATCGACGCAAATAAGTCGATCAGCGGTGGCCATTATAGCCGAATGATGCCAGCCTCCGATTTGCGGGCCACTTGGAGAATTTAGCACTCATCTCACTGCTGAGTACGAGTTTCAGTCTCTGACTATTTCGTCATTTGGCTGCTAGACTCTCCTTTCTGCGCGCCGTAAGCCCACCTTAAGCAGGCAGGACGCGTCAATCGCAAAGCTGCACTATGGATATCGTTCTCTTGATCCTCGGCCTCGCCGGTCTCTGGTTTGGTACGGAACTCACCATCCATGGGGCGGTTTCGATCGCCAAGCGCTACGGTGTCTCCGAGTTTATAATCGGCATTGTCATATTGTCGATCGGCAGCGACCTTCCGGAACTCTCCATCGCTGTTGACGCAGGACTCAAGAACCTCCGCGGAGGCAATTACTCGGACGTTGTCGTCGGCAGTGCTCTTGGCAGCTCACTTGGGCAGATCGGTTTTGTTCTCGGGTTCGTCGGATTGTTGTCTTACCTGACGCTGCCACGCCAAATTGTCTATCGTCACGGCGCCACGCTGCTGGGTTCCCTCGCGCTGGTCGCATTGTTTGGCTGGGACGGGACCGTGACGTCCACTGAAGGTGCTGCATTGCTGCTCTTCTATGCGATTTACCTCGTTGCGCTCCTGAATGAAGTCAATGGGGGGACGGCTGTCGAGCAATCCGGCGAACTGCCATTGACCCGGTCCTTGCCATACCTCGGTGCGGGATTGGCGATCGTGATTGGGAGCGCAGAACTGACCGTCTCGTCGGCAGTCAGCGTCGCTCAAGTTCTGGGTCTTAGTGAGTCGGTAGTTTCGGTGATCCTGATTGGGCTGGGCAGCAGTCTGCCGGAACTGTCCATCTCACTCGCCGCGGTAGCCAAAGGGCATCATCGACTATCAGTAGGGAACCTGATTGGGAGTAACGTATTCGATACGTTAGTTCCAATTGGCGCGGCCGCCATCATCGCACCGTTGAGTTTTGATCAAGGCATGCTGAGGTTTGAACTGTCCTACCTGTTTGGCTTGACCGCGCTGGTCTTGTTCTTCTTTCTTTACAAACGTGGTTTACAGCGCTGGGAGGCGACAGTCGTATTAGCGCTCTACTGTGCTTACGTCTTGATCAAGTTGACTGGGGCTTTCACGTAATGACCTGCTTATCCCTCCAACGTGACCGGGCTGGTGAATCCCGGTGGTTTGATTGTCAGGACGGAGCAGTTAAGTTCCCCAAGAATGCTCTCCGCAGTGTTGCCCATGAAGAATCCGTCGATGCCGGTGCGCGCGACGGTCCCCATGACAACGAGATCCACGTCCAGTTCGCGGGCTAAATCCGAGACAACGTACCGGGCGGGACCCTTAATTACATGGAGACGGAGGTCAAGGACATCAGTGCTTTTCGCGTCTGCAGACGTGCCGTGGTTATTCACGACGTTTTCCAGCCAACATCTTCGCTCGCTGGCTTCCTCTTCCAGCATTGCCTTGAACTCAGCCTCCGAGAAATCCCAGTCGTGAGACCGCAAAAGCCCTTCGCCAAAAACCTCCCACGCATGCACAATGTGCGCTTCGCTGTACTCTGCCAGCGCCAATGACGTGGCCATTTCCAGGATCTGGCGGTTGAGTGCGTCCTTTACCGGTTCCTCCGAGTCCTGGTCAACGGCCGCCAGTATGCGAAGGTAGTTTTGCCGCTCCGTCGGCTTGACGATCCAGACGGGGCACGGGCACTTGCGCATCAGGTGCTTGTCCGTACTGCTGAACAATATCTCCCGCAGGCCACTGTCAGCGTCAGCGCACTTGATGATCAGGTCGTGATCGTTCCGCAACACTTGCCGAATTATCTCGAGAAATGGTCTTCCGACAAGTACCTTCGTGTCTATTGAGACTCCGGCGGTTGTGGATGAGTTTGCAGCATCTTCCAGCCATTCTCGTTTCTTGGCAGTGGCAATATCGAGGACTTCGCGTGGCGTGACTGTGATAACACCCATTCGCACCTCGCTGGGAACTGTGTCGACGATTGTGCACAGGGTCAGGCCGGCTTGGTTGTTCCTCGCCAGCGTGGCGCCACGTTTTAGTGCGGCTGAGTAGTCCGTACTTTCATCGACTACAAGCAAGATATTGGAGAACCTTTTCACTGCCGATCCTCGTGTAGTATGAACAATTATCCGTCAATACTGCGGGTCCTTGCCATATAGCAAGAGAATCTTACTGAAGCCGCGTACATGCAACTATCGCCACTAGTACGTACCAGCCTTTAGCGAAACCTGCTCGCTCGACTGGAAGCGGCGCACGCCACCCCGGTCATCTATTCGGAAATTACTTCGTCGCGCTCTTGTGCCCGTGAATACGGCGGCTTACCGGTCAGCCAGGCTGTATCCATCGGATATACCGCGGGATCGAAGATAACGAAGTAGAAGTGCCAGATCGCTATGGCCAGGGTGGCTAGAATTGCCTCGAGGAAATGCAGGACCGTCGCCGCCTCGGGCACCCATCCCGGTAGCCAGGTCAGGGTGAAGTTCTCGAACCAAAGTATCAGTCCAGTGACAGCCGTAATTAGTGTGCCCCACAAGGCGGCCCAATACTCGACCTTCTCCACGTAGCCTACGCGGACTGGAGCTGGTGGCTCCGGCCGAAGCCCCAGGTTGTAGCTGACCCGGTGGACTAACTCCTTGATGTCGGCAGACCTCGGTATCAGTGTGGCGATCTGGCGTCGAGCGCTGGCACTGACGGCCAGGTGAGCGAAGTGGTACAGAAATGCACCCATCAAGCCCACCGCTGCGATACGGTGGAGCAAGCCGCGCAGTTCGCCCTCGTCGCTGCCACCAAACAACAGGCCTACCCACCAGCTCTCAGGGTAGTTCAATGCAAAACCCGTGATCACCAGGACAATAAAGCTACCAGCGGCCAGGCCGTGGGCAATCCGAAACGGCACGGACAGGCGTTCCCTGATCGACAGGTGCGCGGGAGGCTTGCGCAGGCGGGGCTGCGGATCGCGTGTCTTCTTGATCAGGTCGAGCAGATTGTGGAGCAACATGCCGAGGACTGTGATCCAGATCAGCGGGATATAAATAGCCCGGATCCAGTAGGCAACGACGTTAGGCGTCTCTTCCGCCAGCACGTGCACAGGGCCGATGGAAAACAGGTTTCCTGCGCCCTCATGACACTTGCCGCAAGTGTCCGCCAGGTTGTCTGGGTGAATATAGGACTCGGGATCGCTGGACGGCAAGATGTAGTGCACACCGTGACAGCTGGCACAGTTGGCGACCTGTTGCCGCCCGCCGCGGCTTGCCAGTCCGTGGTAGCTCTCTTCATAAGAAGGGACCTGATCGGCAGGAAGTCCGTACTTCTCCCCCAAGGTCAGGTCTGAGTGACAAGGACCGCAGACCCGAATCGGAACATTTGTCGCCGACACCGGTGAACCTTCTGCCGCTATCCCGAGTATGCGATGTTCGCCGTGACAGTCAGTGCAAACGGGTGAGTCCGCGACGCCGGCAGAGGCGGCCAGGCCATGAATGCTCTGGTCGAAGTGAGTTGCGATCTCTGCATGACAGGGACTGCAGGTGGCCGACACGTTTGAACGGTGGATTGATGAAGCCGGATCAGTGACCGGCAGTGGCGAATGGGCTGTGTGGCAATCGCTGCAGCTCGCGCCGTGCTCGCCTTCATGCACGGCATCTGCGTGTACGCTGGCTGTATAAGCCTCTATGGGACGAATGGTGCGCACACCAGCTGGCGCTGGCTTTCCGGATCCGTGGCAGGTCCCGCACGTTTCGCCGAGCTTGCCTACGTGAACGTTCGATGCCGGATCGCTGGCGACCGTCATCGTGTGGGTGTCACCATGACAGTCGGCGCATGACGGCAGATCGGCGTCGGGGTAGTGCTGGACACCGTCAGGGCCATGCACGCTCACGGCTTGCTCGGCGACGATGTCGCCATGACACACTCCGCAATCCACCGAGTCAAGTCCGCGGCGGTGCCTGCGGTCTGCGCCGACATGGCAGTCAAGGCATTCCGTTGATCCGTGAGGCGTGCTTTCGAACTGGGCGACGTCGACTTCGTGGCAATCGTTACAAGGGTTCTCTTCTGCCGCAACGGTCGATTGTATGCCGAGCAGCAAACACGGGACGAGAATAGCGAGGGGGATTCGCATGGGAGTGGTCTTCGTCGTAGTAACACGCTGGTGCGCCACCTTGAATTATGCGCTTTCCGTTGCGCTATCCCATCGCCACTGACACGGACCCAGACCTCGGAAAACCCGGATTCCACGGCTTTATCCGATTCGAAAACTATTTGCTTGGAAGGGACACCGACCGCAAGTTTGGCGCACTTTGGAATCGTTCGGGAGTATTCAGTACTGGACGAGTGCCAATACTGTCGTCGGACGGCGTTCTTGCGCCCTATTATTCGCTTGCTCATATTAGCCCGTACCACGTGCCACGACCTTTGCCGTGCCGCGCAAGGTGACCGGCGCGGGTCAGGGCGCTTAGATGGTCCTTAATCGTATTGCGGTTAGCACCGGTCAATTTTGCCGCTTCGGCAACCGTTATCCGTCCGCGTTCTCGGGTCAGTTCGAGGACCTGTACCGAGAGGTCAGGGAGATCACCCAGCACAAGGCGCTCGCGCTCGATCTTCTTTTCAAGACGCGCTTTTTGTCGCGCCAACGCATTCAGGAAGAAATCGAGCCAATGATCCCATTCCGGGTCTTTGTTTCTGATGGTGGCCTGCGTGCGGCGCAGCGCCAGGTAATAGGAGTCCTTGTTCTGCTCGATGATGCTTTCGAGCGAGCTGTAGGGCACATAGTCGTAGCGGGCGCGTAGCAAGAGCAGTGTTGTCAGGACACGCGAAAGCCGCCCGTTGCCGTCCTGGAATGGATGGATGGCAAGGAACACGACGACAAAGATCGCAATGACGATCAGCTTGTGCAGTTCGCCGCTTTCAAGATTGTCGTTCGTCCATTGCACAAGTTCGCTCATCAGGCGCGGAGTATCGAACGGCGATGCCGTCTCAAACACAATACCGATGCTCTCACCGTCCGGGCCGATGGCCTCGACATGGTTATTGTGTGTCTTGTACTCACCCCGGTGGCGCTCGTCTTTGGATGAGTACTGCAGTAACTCGCGGTGAACCTGCTTGATGTGATTCTCAGTGAGCGTGATCTCGTTGTTGCTCTCGAAGATCATTTCCATGACGGCGGCGTAACCGGCAATTTCCTCCTCATCACGACTTTCAAAAGCCTTGATTTCAATACCGGAAAGCAACTGCTCCACTTCTTTGTCCGAGAGTTTCGCGCCCTCGATACGTGTTGATGAGCCGATACTTTCAATCGTGGCGACCCGGCGTAGCGCGCTCAGGCGCTCCGGGGAAATTCGCCCGATCGCCGCCCAAGCGCCCTTGAACTCTTCGATCTCAGCGATGAGCTTTAGTGTTTTCGGCGTGATACTCAGCGTGTGTGTGCGGATGCCATCCATTTAGCCCTCCAATTCCAGCCATTTATGATGGCATGACCCCCTCCAATTGTCCATCCAATTCCATCCAATTAACCTGTAAGTCGCGAACCACTATGTCGGCGCCAATCGGCAGCTGATACAGACCGCGCCACCTTGCTTACCAGCAGGACTTGTCGAGGTGGTCTTTTACACCTCAGTGTCCAGACACTCACGGCAAAACGTAGCGTTGAGACGGCAATTCGCGGTTCTCGACGGCACTTGACGGCAAAATAGAAGAGGGCGGGCCATCTAACTTACTGATTTAAAAGAAAACAGTTCGTGGCTAATACGCCTACGAACCGAGCGGTCGGGAGTTCGAATCTCTCCGGGCGCGCCAAACGACAAAGGGTCCCCATCGGGGGCTCTTTTTCGTTTTGGGGTGTCCTGGATGAAGATGAGAGCTGCTGTTCGACAAAACGCGTCAGCGTTTTGATCCGGAGCGGCGAAGCCGCGCAGCCCGCAGGGTTGAAACAGCCTTCGGGCTGTTTCAAGTAATCTCTCCGGGCGCGCTCTTTCGATCCACCGAGACCCAACCTTCGTGCAATTGTGTTTCAGGACGATTTCCTGAACGAAAAGAAGTGTTACCAATTGTTTCCTGTATCAAGAACGCCTGTGCGGACTTCTGTTCGACAAAACGCGTTAGATGAGTTTCGCCAAACATGGCTCAAGTCAGCCACAGGATTGTCTGTCGCCAAATGCCGACAGAAATGTCGGAACCTTTTTGAGTTCACGCTCGTGTATGTGAATACAGTCAGACTATTGTTTGGGAGTATTTATTACATGAAGCACGCGACAAATTTTTCAGTACTGGGCACAGCCCTGTTGTTGTCTTTGACACTATCGGCCTGTGGTGGATCCGATGGGTCAAATGACACCACGCCTGTGCCGCTATCAGCGACAGATAGGTCCGTCGTTGGCACGATCACCGGTTTCGGTAGCATTTACGTTAATGGCATCGAATACGACACGAACGGTGCCTCGTATGAGGTAGATGACTCATCGGCGTCAGATGACAGTGCGTTAGCTGTCGGCATGGTTGTAAAAGTGCAGGGTTCTGTGAATGCGGACGGCCGTACGGGCAGTGCGAGCAGCGTTTCCTACGACGATGAATTAGAGGGCATTGTGGAGGATCTTGCTGCCGATGCGGATGACCCGTCGATCAAGATATTTACTGTCATGAAGACCACAGTTCGAGTCGATCAGAACAGCACAAACTTCGACGGCGAGGACGATGCCAGTTTCAGCTTTGACACGATCATGAACGGTGACAACGTTGAGGTCAGCGGTGAGTATGACGGTGATATTCTGGTTGCATCGTACATCGAGAAACAGGATTCATCGGACGATGACTTCGAGGCAAAAGGTACTGTCGCCGAGTACAACGATGTCGATAATTTTGTGCTGGTGCTGAAGAATGGCAATACGCTGGATGTAACGTTGGCCGCCGGAGCAGAGATACCGTCTGTTGGTATTGCGAATGGTCAGTACGTAGAAATCGAAGGCACTATTCCTGATTCTCTGGGATTTCCCGACGCTATTCTGGCGACCAAGGTCGAGCTCGAAGATGACGATCACTTCAGCGATGACGATGACGACGAAGTCGAAATCAAAGGCATCCTTAACTACGATGCCGAAACTGACACCTGGTCCGTCAGAGACGTAGTCATCGCGTTCGATGACAATACCCAGTACAAACCCGAAAGTCTGATGGACGCAATCGCCGACGGTTCAGCTGCCGGCCTCACTGTGGAAGTCGAAGGGTATTATCTCGACGAAGTGCTTCAGGTCCATGAGATTGAGCTCGAAGAAGACGAGCTTGAGTTCAAGGGTGATGCGACGGTTCTCACATCGACAGGACCGAGAGATGGCACGATTCAGCTGTCCTTTGGAATAGCCACGGGCACGGTTGACGTTATCGTCAACAGCGAGACGATGTTCCTTGACGATGAATCAATGGCCCACTTCGACCTGGATAGCATCATGGATAGTGCCAAGGTCGAGGTCGAAGCGCGGTGGGCTGAAGACGGGTCGATCATTGCGTCATCGCTGCATCTTGAGGATGACATGGACTACGAGATTACGGGCCCATTGGGCGCCATCGATGACGTTTCAATAACGGTGCTCAATGTCGTTTTCAGCATTGACGAAGGTACATTCTTCGAAGACGGAATGCCCGAGGTGGGCGACTACGTTGAGGTTGAAGACGAGGACGCGGATGGTTACGCGGACTCCGTAGAAATAGAAGACTAGGTTCGCGAAGGAAGGCATGTCATCCCGGGGGAGCCTGGCCAGCTTGGTCGGTTCCCCTCGGATTCCCAACCTATGAACGACCCCGGATTATAGAGCGAGCATTTCGCGAAGGTCCCGGTGCACCAGTCACGGTCCCCTCCCAGGAAAATTCGGTGAAGCACTTGTGTTCGGTTCTTACCGATGCCCGTGGAGTGCGATTCCTGTTTGAGCCGGGGGAAATTGAAACAGGGTGAGGCGTTTTCTCTGTGTGGAAAGCAACCGGCGGCACAGGTCCGGGGGAGTGAAACCCGGCCGTCGGCACTTCCATTTTTTTACTGACGGCGCTCCTTCCGATCACCTCTGCGATCGCCTCTCTGATCCTTGATTTCAGCAAGCTTCGCGCGTTGCTCGTCGGTCAATACCGCATCGATCTCGCCGCGAACACGGGCGAATAACA
>Ga0316198_10000610_pt1 | contig 19356 bp, 16 predicted proteins | sample OudBieAanoxic_MG_FD_204935 | JGI IMG/M metagenome (GOLD analysis project Ga0316198, IMG submission 204935) | Coastal sediment microbial communities from Oude Bieten Haven, Netherlands - site A anoxic | ecosystem: Environmental > Aquatic > Marine > Coastal > Sediment | place: Netherlands...
TTCGTCGGCGCCTTGGCCCACGGAGCAGAACAAAATCTCGGCCGCGGCAGTCTCTCCATCTGTTCCATGGCCGGCAAGAAGTTTGGCCAGGATGCGGTGGAGGGGGGGCGGCAGACCGACAATCCCGAGGAGGCGGTGGCCATCCTCCGCGAGGCGCTCGCCAAACAGGGGATCGTCTGGAATTTCGAGCCGTTTGAGGGAGACCGGGGGTCCGCCATGGAATCCGATGGCGAGACCAACAAGATGCGCCTCGTCTTCAAGACCTGCATGGTGCGCAATGCGCTTTTCAGATACGGCCACGAGCAGAAACAGTCCCTGTGCTACATGGCCCACGGGGTCTTTGCCGGGGCGATGGAGAACATCATGCCCGGCACCAAGGTCGAGCTCGATATCGTCCACGCCGGTCCCAACGGGTGCCTCAAGGAAATGGTGTGGGAGGTGGCAACATGAAAGCACGAGTCTCCACCGATTGGCTCTCGGGTTGCTCCGGCTGCCATGTGGCCATGGTCGATCTTCACGAAAAGCTCCTCGGTCTCGTCGAAGAGGTCGATTTTGTTCGAGTTCCGGTTCTCATGGACGAGAAGGATTACCCCAAAGCCGATGTGGGTGTCGTCGAGGGGGCGGTGCGATCGGATCACGATCGGGTGGCCCTCGAGAAGATGCGCGCCAGCGTCGACAAACTCATCGCCTTCGGGAGCTGCGCTGTCTACGGCGGTCCGTCGGGACTCGGGTGGCTGCACGAGCGCGACGACGTGATGGCGGCGGTCTACGACGGCGGACCCACCAATGCGGGTGGCGAGCGGCCCGATGCCGATGCTCCGATCCTCGAGGACAGTGTCGTCCCCATCGACGAAGTCGTCGAAGTCGACGCCTACCTGCCCGGCTGCCCGCCTCATCCGTACTTCATCGCCGCCGGGCTGCGAGCGGTGCTCGGGGTCTCCGATCTCCAGCTCACCGCCATGAGTGTCTGCGCCGACTGCGATCGGAAGATGCTCAAGAACGAGGGCGCCGAGCTTCACCGCGGTGAGGTCACCGCCGAGAAGGACAGCCTCTGTTTTCTCAGCCAGGGTGTGGTCTGCCTCGGTTCGGTCTCGCTCAACCGGTGCCAGGCGCCGTGTCCGCACTCGGGCGTCGCCTGCTTCGGCTGCGCCGGACCATCGGTGGACCTCATCACCGAGCCGCACCTCGATCTGCGAAATCTCATCGGGCGCCGACTCAACATGCTCACCGGGATCTCCGAGGAAGAGGTCACGCGGTATTTCCAGGAAGACGCCAAGACCCTCTACGCCTACGCGGTCGCCTCTCCGGTGATCCACGGCAAACCCACCGTCGAGATGCGGGAGTGGGCGGGGCCCAAACCGGCCGCTCAGGGAGGTGAGTGATGGGAAGCCGAATCGTCGTCAACCCGGTCACCCGGATCGAGGGTCACGCCAAGATCATCCTCGAGATCGAGGACTCGGGCGAGCTCAAATCCGGCCACATGCAGGTCCTCGAGATCCGCGGCTTTGAAAAACTCTTCCAGGGGATGGAGCTGCTCAAGATGCCGCAGATGACCGCTCGTTTGTGCGGCGTCTGTCCGGCGGCGCATCATCTGGTCGCAACCGCTGCCATCGAGGAGGGAATGGGGGTGGCGCCGCCCAGGGATGCCAAGCTCCTGCGCGAGCTGCTCTACGCCGGCCACGTCCTCCACTCGCACGCGTTGTCGAATTTCGTCCTCACCGGGCCGGACATCATCCTCGGCATCAACGCCGCGGCCGATCAGCGCAACGTCTTCAACCTGCTCGCCATCGACCCCGAATTGTCAAAGACCCTGCTGCGGATCCGCAGCATCGGTCAGCGCACGGTGGAACTCGTTGGCGGGCGCGGCGTCCACCCGGTGACGGCCGTTCCCGGCGGGATGGCGTCGCGGCCGAATGCCGAGAAGCTCGAGCTCATGGCGGGCTGGGGCGAAGAGGCGACCGGTTCTCTCGAATCGGTGATCGAGATTCTCAAACCCAAGCTCGAAGAGCTCAACCCTTTGCGCGAGGCGGCACAGTTGCCCTATCACTCGCTGGCTCTGTCCAACAACGGGACCGTCGATCTCCTCGAAGGCGAGTGGGTCGTGGTGGACCCCGAAGGCAATGAGGAACGGCGGTTCACCGGTCCCGAGTACGGCGACAACCTCATCGAGCACGTCATGCCGGGCTCATATATGAAGAGCGTGCAGCTCAAAGGTCCGGGACCCAAGAATTTCTTTGTCGGCCCGCTGGCTCGACTCAACGTCAATTCGAAGATGAACACACCAAAGGCCCAGGCCCACCTCGATGCGTTTCACGCGTCGGGCAAGCCGAGGCTATCGGCCGTGGACTTTATCGAGGCCAGGCTCATCGACATGCTCAACTGTGCCGAGCGGATCAACGCCATCGCCGGCGGCGAACTCGGCGATGGTCCTGTCAGAGTGGCTGTTCCCGAGGTCAAGGCCGGACGATATGTCGGCGTCATCGAGGCGCCGCGTGGGATCCTGGTGCACGATTTTCACACCGATGACGACGGTCGAATCGCCGATGTGAATCTCATCGTCGCCACCCAAAACAACTACGACGCCATCGACCGGTCGGTGGAGTCGCTGGCCCGTCACTATCTGCCTCAGAACGATGATGAGCAGCTCCTCAACGGTGTCGAGTTCGCCATGCGTTGCTTCGATCCCTGTCTCGCGTGCGCAACCCACACTGCGGGGAGGATGCCGCTCATCGTGGAGATGCGGCGGGGAGCGGAAGTGGTGCGCACCATCAGACGAGGAGCAGCATCATGATTGAAATCGCCGTTGACGAGAAGGCCTGTGTCTCGTGCTCCCTGTGCGCCGAGATCTGCCCCACCGATGTCTTTGTCTGGGACGAGGACGAGGGCGTGCCGAAGATCGACCGGCCGGGTGAGTGTTTCGGGTGTCTGAGCTGCTCCGAGATCTGTCCGCCCCACTGCATCACCCACGAGGGTGTCGAACTCGCCGAGAGCCACTACCACGACCCCTATGCACTGCGGTTGGCGAGCCGGTTGGCGGCGGATGTCAGCGGCCGATTCAACGTGCCCTCGGACGAAGCGTCGCAGAACCAGGCGGCTGCCGATCTCGGGGTTCGCCTGCGTTCGGTGGCCGAGGTTTTCAAGCGCACCCTCGGGGGTTCTCTGCCCGCGGTTGGAACCATGGCCGGCAGGACGCTGGCGCGGCATCTGCCGCGGTATCGCGAACCCAAAGGGCTCGATGAGGCCCTTGTGCTGGCGAAACAGCAATTCAGCCCGGCCTGGGAGTTCGAAACGACCAGGTATGGTGACGACCTCACCATCAATGTCGACCGGTGCTTTGTCCGCGAGACCTGTGAGCGTGAGGGGCAGGAGATCGGCAGCGAGATGTGCGTGCTCTTTTACAACTATCTGGCGGGATATCTTGGCCGGATGGGACAGGTCAGGCTGCGGCTGATGGATGCCGATCGCGGCGCCAAGTGCTGCTACAGCGTGAAGATCTTCGAGTGACGAGACTCGCCCGCATCGCCATCGTCGGCATCGGTAACACCATTGCCGGTGACGATGGGGTCGGAGTGATCATCGCCGAACGTCTTCGGCGCCGTTGGCCGGAATCCGACGACATCCTCGTGGCGACCCTGCCCGGGGATCTTTTCTCAGTCTCCGATCTCCTAGAGCGCACCGAGGCTTTTCTCTTTGTCGATGCTATCGCCGGAGAAACGCCCGGCGAGATCGAGGTGCTGGACTCTGCGCAACGCGCCTTCGCCGCATCGCTCCACCAGACCGACATCGGCACCGTCATGGCGGCGCTCAGGAAGCTCGAGATGGTCGACCCGTTTCCTTCCTGGCAGGTCTGGGGGATCACCATCGAGACTCCAGAGGAACTCGGCGAGGGGCTGAGCCCCGAGATCGCCGTGGCTGCGGACAAACTCGAGGCCAGAATCCTCGAGTATGTGGAGGGGATGCTCGCCGGGTAGATTTCATCTCCGGCATTCTGGTCCGCGGCGGCCCAGCGTCGCCCGAGCAGCGCGGTCGCTTGGGTGGAAGCGGGAAGGGCTGCGACCGCGCTGCTCGCGCGCCGGCGGCCTCCTTCAGAGCTGGAACAGCCGAACCTCGAGGCGCTTCCCGTGGAGTGCCCGGTCCCCATTTGTGCGTGGCGCGCTGCAGTACCGGGAGGTCGTACAGGCACAAATACGGACCCGGCACGTCCCGCTGAACGCCCTTTCCTTTGAGTCCTGGTACGGCTGCGGGTTCGGCAGCGGCATCGGCTGCGGTTCCGGTTGCGGCTGCGGCCACTGCTACGGCTGCGGCTCCGGCTACCGCATCAGAATCGCCGCGATCAACCCCACCGCGATCATCGTGTTGGTCGCCAGGTTCCAGGCGACGTTGGCGCCGAGGGCGGGGATGGGAACCGGTTGTTCGGTGTCACCGGCGGTCCACTGGAGAGGTTTGTGAAGGAGGAGCGAAGGCAGCGCCCCGAGAAGAGCGAACGCCGGGAGCCAGCCGATTGCGACAAAGACCGCGATGGAGATCGGCGTCGCGATGGCGGCGGTGGCGTAGACCAGCGCGGCCGGTCGGCGACCGAGGAGGATCACGAGGTTCTTGCGTCCGCCTCTGCGATCTGCCTTCTCGTCTGGAAACTCGTTGAGCAGTAGCAGATTGAAAGTCATGAAGAAGGCCGGAATCGAGGCTGCGATGGCAGCTCGGCTCCAACTGCCGTCTTGGACCAGAGCGGTGCCGATGACCGGTCCGGCGCCGAGACCGAAGCCGGCGGCTGCCTCACCGATCCCGAGTCGGGCGAGCAGATCGGTGTAGGCGAGGACGCAGACCGCACCAAGGACCATAACGGGCACCAGGGCGGTGCCGATCCGGGGGATGAACCAGAGCCCGATGCCGAGCCCGATGGCCGAGCACACGAGACCGAATCCGAGAGCGGTCCGACTGCTCATCCCTCCCGCCGGCAGCGTGCCGCTACCACCGGAGAACGGGGTGCGCTCGGTTTCGAGATCGATCCCGGTGCGCATGTCGGACCATTCGTTGAGGATGTTGACCGCCATGTGCAGCACAACCAGACCCACGAGGGCGAGGATGGTGTGGAGCCACGAGAAGTGGCCGTCCCAGGCTCCGGCCGCCGCGCCACTCGCCACCAGGGTCGGCGGGAGCAGGAGAAATGGTGCGCGGGCCACGCCGGCGAAGTCCTTGATCTGAGCCATGCAACCTCCTCGCGGGGGTCATGTTACACGGAATCGGTGTCTCGGGGCTTTGGTCTTCTGGTCCGTATTGTGGGGGCGGGCGTCCCGCCCGCCCATCAGTCTCGCACCGGTTGGAGGCGCGTGTCCGAGAGTCGGTGGGACGTGCCGGTTGGGTGGGGGATGGTTCGCAATGCACTGCGTCCTGGGGCACCGGCCTTCTGGTCCGTCTCCGGCGGCCCAGCGTCGCACCATCTGCGTGATCTGCGGGAAACCTTGCGATGGACTGCGATGGAATCTGTGTTCATCTGTGTGATCTATGGGCCTCCGCGTGGTGCGATGTCCCAGCATCCTGAATCCTGCAATGGTATATTCGCACCGATGCCGCATCCTCGTCGTTTGATTCCGCTTCTCGTGACGGCTCTGGTGATCCAGGGTCTGGTCGGGGTGGTGCCGCACACGCACCGAACGGGCGGGTTAGAGGCGGAGGTTGCGCGGGCTGATTCCGGTCTCATCACCATCTACGAAACCGACGAGTCCGCGCATGACTGTCTCGCGTGTTCGGTCCACGCGCCAATGGTGGAAGCCGCAGCCAGTCGAGGGATCGTCCATGGTGTCGAGCAGGCCTATTCGGCACCCGTGATCCAGTGGTCGATCTCGATCCTCTCTCCCCACCGGACCGCCAATCCTCGCGCGCCGCCGCGGATCGTCTGATCAGGTTCACCCAGATCGACGATCCACGAGGCCGAGTCCGGCTCGGCCGCGACCAACGAGGAATCATCATGATGACGAACTCCGGACCGTGTGCGGTTGTATTGGCAATCGCTTTCCTGTTTTCGCTCGGAGCACCGAGCTCTGCCAACGAACCCGCTGTGCTCGCCGGAATCGTGCTCGATGCCGCCGGCGACCCGGTTGTGAATGCCGAAGTCTCGTTGCCGGAACTGCGTCGCGTGACCGCAACCGATGAACTCGGACGTTTCGAGTTCACCGATCTTCCCGCCGGTGACTATCTCGTCAGCGTCATCAGCTCGCGCGCCGGGGGCGCGGTGCAACGTTTCGTCGCTTCATCCGAACCCGGCGAACCCATCACCATCAGCCTCGACAAGCTGGTTCACGCCCAGGCCATCACCGTGACGGCATCTGGTGTCGCCCGCGGTCTGGGCGAGGTCGCTCAGCCGGTCGATGTTCTCGCTGGCGAGGACCTGGTGCTGCGCAAGCAATCGACCCTGGGCGAGACCCTGGCCCAGCAGCCGGGAGTCAACGCCTCCTCGTACGGTCAGGGTGCGAGCCGGCCCGTCATTCGGGGGTTGGGCGCAGATCGCATCCGAATCCTCGAGAACGGACTCGACACCGGCGATGTGTCCTCGATCGGCCCCGATCACGCGGTGAGCATCGATCCACTCGCTGCCGAACAGATCGAGGTCGTACGCGGACCGGCGGCGGTTCTGTGGGGCGCCAACGCCATCGGCGGCGTGGTCAACATCCTTGATGGGCGGGTTCCCGATCACCAGGCGACCGCCCCGGTTTCGGGCGACATCCAGCTCGAGGCCGGCTCCAACGCCGACAAGCTCGCGGGTGCCGTCAAGCTCGATGGTGGCGGCGGCCGTTTTGCATGGCATCTCGATGCCTACGCCCGCGACCAGGGCGACTACTCGAGCCCCGCGCCGCGTCCGGTGGAGGAGGACGACCACGATCACGAACCGCCCAAGGACGATGACGACCACGAAGAGGAGTTCGAAACAGGCACCGTGGAGAACTCGTGGGCCAAGGCCCAGGGGGCGACCATCGGCGGCTCGTACGTGACCGACCGCGGTTTCATCGGCATCGCCTTCGGCGGCTACAACACCGAGTACGGGATCCCGGGCCACCACCACCACGAGGAGGAGCCCGAACCACTCAAAGAGGACGACGACCACCACGAAGAGGAGGAGGGGGTCTATGCCGACCTCGAGCAGCGACGGATCGATCTCCACGGACAGTTGGACAACCCCTTCCGCGGCTTCTCGGCGATCCGGCTGTCGGCCGGCTGGCGCGACTACCACCATGACGAGGTCGAGGGGGACGAGATCGGAACCCGGTTCACGAATGAATGGACCGAGACCCGGCTCGACTTCCTGAACAAGGACATCCTCGGTTTCGACGGCACCCTGGGTTTGCAGTACTCGCACCGCGATTTCGCCGCGTCCGGAGAAGAGGCGTATGTCGAGCCCACCGAAACCACGAGGCTCGGCGCCTACCTCTTCGAGCAGACCGAGCTCGGCCCGGTCGATTTCCAGTTCGGTCTCCGGTACGACAACCAGGACACCCGGTCGTCCGATCCGGACCTCCCCAACCGCGATTTCCGAACCTGGACCGGTTCGGTGGGCGTGGTGTGGAGCTTTGTCGATGGCTGGAGTCTCTCGGCGGCGGTCAACCGCCCCGAGCGGGCGCCCACCGCCGAGGAGCTCTACTCGGATGGGCCGCATGCCGCGACCCGCGCCTACGAGATCGGCGATCCCGACCTCGATACCGAGATCGGCGCCGGTCTGGACCTCTCTCTCCGTGCGGAGTACGACCGGTTCGAGGCGACCCTGTCGGTCTTTGCGACCCGCTACGACAACTTCATCTACCTCGAGGAAACGGGTGAGCTGATCGACGAGTTCGAGGTGGTTCAGTTCACGCAGGCCGATGCCGAGTTCACAGGCCTCGAGCTCCACGGTCACTACGAGATCATCCATCGGGGGTCGAGCCACCTCCACCTCGGATTCTCTTATGACCGCGTGCAGGCCGAACTCCACGACACCGGCGATCCGCTGCCGAGGATCCCGCCGCAGCGTGGGCGTCTTGCTCTGATCTACATGAGCGAGAAGATCGACGCGCGGATCGAGGGATGGTGGGTCGATGAGCAGGACCGCGTCGCCGAGCACGAGACCCGGACACCGGGGTACGAGATGCTCAACGCCAGCTTCGGCTACCGGTTCTTCGCCGGACGGACGGTGCACGAGCTCATCCTGCGAGGCCGGAATCTCACCGACGAAGCGGCGTACAACCACGTGTCATTCCTCAAACTCGAGGCGCCGCTTCCGGGGCGGGACATCGCCCTCATTTACCGATTGTTGCTGTAGTAGCAGATCTCCTCGGAGGAACGCGGATCCGGTGCCTAGCATCCATCTTTGTTCGCCGCGAACAAAGATGCGTGCCTGCGCACCGCTCCCATCGCCTCCACGGAGCAAGTGAACCTATTCCCGATCCTCATGCGGCTCGATCTGGACCACCACATCAGCCACGTCGGGTCCCCGCTTCAACAGATCGTGTTTGACTTCGCTGGCGATGGCGAAGCCGTCGGCCACGCTCAATTCGGCATCGACCTCGATATGAACATCCACCGCCAGTTCGGAGCCGATATAGCGGGTGCGCAGGGCATGCGCCGCGCGGACACCCGCGACCTCGAGAGCGAGCCGCTCCAGCTCCTTGCGGTGGGCTCTGGGAGCACCGGCGTCAACCAGCTCGTCGAGGGCCGGTCGGATGATTCGAATGGCGGCGTGGAGGACGAATATCGCCACCACGATCGCGCCGATCTGATCGACCACGGCAAGCCGGTGATCGATCATTGCGATGGAGACGGCGATGGCCACCGGAACCGACGACAGGGCGTCCGTGCGGTGGTGCCAGGCATTGGCGACAAGAGCGGACGATCCGGTCTTCCTGCCCATCTTGGCGGTCCAACGATAGAGGGCCTCCTTGACGCCGATGGAAAGCAGGGCTGCGGCGAGCGCGATGATGGAGGGGGGGTGAGATGGCCGACCGAATGATGTCACCGCCTCCCACCCGATGCCGACCGCGGCCGCGGCCACCATGAGACCGATGAAGACCGTGACCAGGGTCTCGAAGCGGCGGTGACCGTGGGGATGGCGCTCGTCGGCCGGGGCCGACCAGTAGCGGACGCCGAGAATGAGAGCGATGTCGGTGACGGTGTCGGACAGACTGTGGACTGCATCGGCCACAACCGCCTGGCTGTGACCGAGCAGACCGGCGCTGAGCTTCGCAGCGGCGAGCGCGAGGTTGACGACCAATCCCATCCAGCCGGCGAAGCGCACCTGGGAAACCCTGGAAGCCATCGTTGCGCTGTCCATGATTCAGAATCATAACATGATGAATATACTAGTAACTATTCTCATAATCAGTTCGGTCATCGACAACCACGCCGGGCCGGGGGGGGCGGTCAGCGCCTAGCTATGGCGACCACCTCGTCACCGACCTGGACGAGCCCCTTCCCCCGGTGGACCAGGTTCTGACCGAAGAGGATCTTGCCGTTGGTGGTGCGATAGCGGGCGAGGGTTCGGAGCGGTTCGGCGGCATCCTCGCTATCGCTATCGCTATCGCTCTCGGGATCGGGATCGAAAGGAGCTTCGTCCTCGTCCGGGACGATGCGGTCGAAGACGGTGCCCCCCTTTGTTGCTCCCCAGACCTGGCGCCCGTCGGCGGCGAATCCACGGTCCCAGCTGACGACGCCATCCGGGGTGACCACCACCTCGGAAGTCGCGTAAGCTGCTCCGCGGAGGGAGCTGGTGCAGAGCGACGCGATTGTCGAACCTATGAAGGTGTCGTCGCGGCGGCGCAAGAGGATGGCACACCCGTCCCGTTCGGCGAGATCGGCGGGTTCGAGATCGGTCAGAGGATCTTCCGCCCGCCACGCGCCGACCGCCGCGGTGGGGTTGGGAATCGTGAAGACCTGGCTCTCGAAGAGCCCGGGAGCAAGCTCGCGCAGGCGGAATATACGTTGGCGGTAAGGTCGGTCCCGGTGCATCCTCACTGCCTGCTCGACATAGAACCAGTGACCGTCCGTACGATCGGGCCAGATCGGCGCGACATGGAGTGTGAGGTCGAAGAACTCGGGATCCTCGGCTGCCTGGACGGCGTTAGAGAAGTTGCCGGTCATCCAGGTTTTCAACTCCTGGAGATCGCTCACCTCATCGTCGGCGAGGATGTTGCCGGTTGTCAGTAGCGCCAGGCCGAGGATCGCGGTGGCCCCGAGCGGTGATCCGGAATTGGGGCGTGGTCGGTTCATGTGCTCAGCCCTTTTCCCCGGTGGCGGTTGAAGCCCGCACGCGATCCACGGTTCCATCCGCGGTGGTCCGCGCGGGGTAGGTCCCGAGCACCCGCAGGTAGGGGCAGGTCCGGCGCAGTTCGGCGATGGCGATGGAGGCGCCATCGTTGTGGAGGGTGCCTTCGAGATCGACGTAGAAGAGATACTCCCATGGTCGGCGAGGCACCGGGCGCGATTCGAGCTTGCTCAGGCTCAAACCGTGCTCGGCAAGGAGATTGAGGCACTCGGCCAGAGCTCCTTGATGGTGTCGTGTCGTAAAAACCAACGAGGTCTTGGCCGGGATCCGTGGATCGATCTCGATCTCGATGCCCGAAATCACGACAAAGCGGGTCCAGTTCTCATTCTGGTCGGCGATACCCCGTGCCAGAATCTCGAGCTCGTAGACCTCGGTCGCTTCCTCGCTCGAGATCGCCGCGTGGGTCGGGTCGCCCAACCTCGCGACCTCCTGCGCCGCGGCCGCGGTGTCGATGAAGGCCACCTGTTCGACGCCGTCGAGGGAGGCGAGGAAGTTGGCGCACTGGATCAGGCCCTGTGGGTGGGAGAGCACCCGTTGAATCCCCTCCACCGACGAGCCGGGAAGCCCGGCCAGACAGTGCCGTATTTGAAGGATCTCTTCGCCGACGATGCGAAGCGATGTTCCCCGGAGCAGATCGTAGACCTGGTTGATGGATCCGGCAGTGGTGTTCTCGATGGGCAGCACCGCATACCCGACCTTCCCGGTCTCCGCGAGCTCCAGGGCCTCGGCGAATGTCTCGGTTCCCATGAACTCCATCTCCACCGATCGCGCGGCGAAGTACTTGCGTGCGGCCATGTGCGAGTAGGCCCCAACGGTGCCCTGAAAAGACGCTTTCAGGGCGGCGTCAACCGACCGTTCCACCTGATCGCGGTGGAGCAGGGCCTCCTCCTGTGCCTTGAGGGACATGGCGATGACCTCGCGGAAGATCTCCTGGACCCGAAACTGGTCGATGCCGAGCTCGCGAGCCCAGCCCTCGATTCGCGCGAGGAGCTCCGACTCGCGATCGTGATCGCGCAGGAAGTTCAGGCCGTCCGCCTTGATCTGCGCGATCTCGGCCACGGTCATCAGACGTTGACGGAGGAGCTCCACGAGCTGCCGATCGACCAGATCCAATGTACGACGTGCGTCGGTCAAATCGTTCATCAGGGCATTGTAACTTCAGTTTCCCAGAACCTTGTGAGATGAGTTTCCGTTCTCTGGAGCGGAGGAATTGATGAACAAGCTCCGAATCTCGATCGCCACGGCTCTCGTCCTGCTCACCGCCGCTCCGGCCGTCCTTGCCGCCGGGTCGACATCGATCTCGAAAAAGTCACTGTCCATCTCCGAGGGCAAGGACGCCGGTTCGATCAAGGTCAAGATCACCGGGTCCGAAGGTGGGAGTTTCGAGTTTAAGGTCAACTGAGTCGATCGGGCTCCGAAGGACGTCGGCTCAGGCGGGCAGGCCTCCGTCACCGGTGAACCACTCGGGCCCGGCGGCGAGGAGATTGCCTGCCGCATCGGCGGTCAGCGGCCGCGAGAACCAGAATCCCTGACCGTGCGGGCAGGACATCTGGCGTAGTCGCTCAGCCTGCTCGGCGGTCTCGACCCCCTCGGCGACGACACCGATTCCCAGGTTGTTGGCCAACCCGAGAATGGTCTCGACGATGGCCCGGGAGTCCGAACCGTGGCTCAGACGGCTGACGAATGACCGGTCGATCTTGAGCTGGTCGTAGCGGAAACGCTGGAGATAACTGAGGGAAGAGTAGCCGGTGCCGAAGTCGTCAATCGAGAGCTGGATGCCCATGGCGCGGAGCTGATTGAGGTTATCCAACGCAATGTCGACGTGCTCGAGCACGACGTTTTCGGTGACCTCGAGACGGAGGCTTTCGGGGACAAGGTTGGTGGACTCGAGAATCTCCATCAGCCGGTCGACGATGCCCGGTTTCATGAAGAGCTTGCCCGAGACGTTGACGTTGATGAAGAGGGGTGGATCGCTGGGGAAGCGGCTCTGCCAGAGGTGGGTTTGGCGGCAGCTCTCTTCGAGGACCCACCACCCGAGGGGAACGATGAGTCCGGTTTCTTCGGCGATGGCGATGAAACTGTTCGGGGAGACGATGCCGCGTTCGGGATGCATCCACCGTACCAGCGACTCGAAACCGACGATACGGCCACTCTCGAGGTCGACGATGGGTTGGTAGTGCATGGCGAAATCGTTGTTCTGGACCCCGAGCCGGAGCTCGGTCTCGAGCTTGAGCAGCGCCACCGCGCTCTGGTGCATGTTGCGATCGAAGACCTCGTACCTGGCCTTGCCCGCGGCCTTGGCGCGGTACATGGCGATGTCGGCGTCGCGCATGATTTCGTCGGGGCTGCGGTAGCCCGTGGCGCTGTGGGCGATGCCGATGGAGGCTGTGACGAAGACCTCGTGCCCGTCGATGGAGAAGGTCATGCCGAGCAGCTCCTGAATTCGTTCGGCGACGTGGATCGCGCCGGGGATGTCGTTGATCCTGTTGAGCAGGATGGCGAACTCGTCGCCGCCGATCCGTGCAACCGTGTCGCCGGGTCGAAGATAGTGTTCCAAACGGTGCGCAATACCCCGCAGGAGCTTGTCGCCGAGGGGGTGACCGAGGCTGTCGTTGACATTCTTGAAGCGGTCGAGATCGAAGAAGAGCACGGCAAACTGTTGTTCCGGCGCCCGCTCGAAATCTGCCAGGGCGCAGGACAGGCGGTCCATGAAAAGGACCCGATTGGCGAGGCTGGTCAGGTCATCGTGGAGCGCGTCGTGCTGGAGCTTCTCCTCCGCCACCTTTCGGGCGGTGATGTCCGACTGCGAGCCCGCCATTCGCAATGGCTTGCCGTCGGAATCGAAGACGGCGAGTCCTCTGGTGAGGACCCACAACCAGTTGCCGTCGGCTGACCGCATCCGATGCTCGAGTCGGAAATGCCCGCTCTCGCCATCGAGGTGGGTGCTCAATCTGCGTCGGAAGGTCGGGATATCGTCGGGATGAACCCGCTCGAACCACTCGCGCGGGTTTGGGCTGACCTCATCCTCGGCGTGTCCGAGCATCTTCTTCCACCGGGGCGAAAAGTAGATTGAGTCGGAGCGGAGATTCCAGTCGAAGACCCCGTCGTTGGCTCCCTGAACTGCCAGGGCGTAACGTTGTTCACTGTCGCGGAGGGCATCATCGGCCGCTTGGCGTGCGATGGCATAGCGGATGGAACGGACCAACAGACGGGTATCCACCTCGCGTTTGACGAGATAGTCCTGGGCCCCCTCGCGGACGGCATGAGCCGCCAGTTCATCGTCGTCGAGACTTGTCAGAACGATCACCGGCACCTTCGGCGCCGTCTCGTGGATGGTGAGAAAGGTATTCAGCCCAAAGCTGTCGGGCAGCGAGAAGTCGAGCAACACGACGTCGAACCGATCCTGTTTCAAACGCAACACACCTCTTGCGAGTCGGTCCTCGTGGGTGATGGCGAAGTCAGCTTCCGTCGCCTTGCCGAGCAGCACGTGGATGAGTCGGGCGTCATCGGGACTGTCTTCAACGAGGAGCACCCGGATTCGAGGGTGTTGACTCATTCTGCGTCCCTTGTGACCGTACGCCTCGAAGGAGTGCCGATCTCGCCCCTTCCCCGTGGCGCCACCCGTCGCTCAGTCGGCTGCCTCATCTTCCCCTCCTGATCGTTTCGGCAACGTGAAGTTGAACGTGGATCCACGATGCGGTTGACTCTCGACCCAGATCCGGCCACCGTGGCGCTCGACGATTCGCTTGCAGATCGCGAGCCCGATGCCGGTGCCGGGATACTCGTCCTGGGTGTGGAGTCGTTGGAACATCACAAAGATCCGCTCGATGGCGTCGGGTTCCATTCCGATCCCGTTGTCGCGCACCGACACCTTCCACTCTGAATCGTTCTGAGTGGCGCTGAGATGGATCGTCGGTGGGTGACTGCCGACGAACTTGATGGCGTTGGTCAGCAGATTGTGCAGCAGTTGGTGAAGCTGGGCGCCGTCGGCCACAACGGTCGGCAGACCGTCGTGGGTGATGGTGGCGTTGGCGGTGTCGATCTCCTCCTCGAGCTCATCCGCAAGCATGTCGACGATGGTCGTGAGATCGACCGGTGCAAACTCGCTGCCCCGGGTGTCGACGCGGGCGTAGCCGAGGACGGCGTCGACCATCTCCTGCATTCGGTCGGCGCCGCGGGCGACTCGGTCGAGATAGTCCCGGCTTTCGGCGTCGAGGCCGTCGCCGACCGACCCCTCGAGGAGCTCGAGATAGCTCGAGATCATCCCCAACGGTTGTTGAAGATCGTGTGAGACGACGTAGGCGAACTGCTCGAGCTCCGCATTGGATCTGGCCAGTGCCTGCGACCGGCGTGCCAGCTCGCCCTGGGCGGCGTGGAACTCCTCGGTCTCCTCGATGATACTCTGAATCTGACGGACTCCGGTCGGGGCGTCCTCGACCGCCCACGACGAAATCCGCACCCACATCAGGCTGTGATCGGTTCGCTGCAGCTGCGCGTCGAGATTGCCGACGGAGCGAGAGGCTTCGAGATGCGAGCGCCAGTTCGAGGCCACCGAATGGTGGGCGAAAAACTCGGTCAGAGATCGCCGGGTCACCACCTCGGGGCTGGCGAGCCCGAGCATGGCCGCGAACGCCGGGTTGGCCTCGAGGATCTCGCCGGTGGCGGTCGTGACCACCACGCCAACCGGCAGCCCTTCGACCAGTCGTCGGTAGGGAGCGTCTTTGGCCGTGGCCAGGGCTCGGCGACGGGCGCGGAAAAGGGCCGCACGAACCGCCGCCGGCAGTTCGACGTACCCCTCGCTCGATTTGGCGACAAAGCCATCGATCTGGAGGCGAAGTGCTTCGTTCCAGAGCTCGGTCCCTGCCGAGGCGGTGAAGAGAATAATGGGGCAGTCGGGACGGAGGTCACGGATCAGCTCGACGATTTCGAGGCCGTCACTCCACTCGAGCTCGGCCTCGGTGATGACCAGACCGAAGAGACCACCCGCGATGGCGGCGGAGAACTCGGCGGCGGACCCCACCTGTTCAATCTCGATACGACCAAACTCGCCGGACAGAACAACCGTCGCGAGCTGGCGATCGCTCTCGTGGTCATCGACGAGTAAGATTCGTGGAAGGCTGTTCATGTCCCCCGTGCCCGGCCTGCCCGTCGGCCGAATCCGGAATCTGCCACCTGCCCTCCAGCGGTGAAGGAATTTCCGTGATCCCGATCACGAGCTGTACTGATCGAAGTATAACATGAGCTGAGCGGTTCCTGCGAAAGCGGCAGCCAAGTGTTCGACTTGAAGAGACTCATCCTAGCCCGAAGGATTGACGTCGATGTCACCGGGGGTCTTCGCACGACCGTGCTCAATTGGTGGTGTCGTCTCCGATCGCCGACTTGAGCGTTCGGGCCAACTCGGCGAGGCTGTACGGCTTGACGGCAACCCCTGAGAATCCGTGCTCGCGGTAGTTGGCCATCACGGGGTCGGTGGAGTAGCCGCTGGAGACGATGGCCTTCACTCGGGGGTCGATCTCGAGGAGACGGGCCATGGTTTCGCGGCCACCGACACCCTCGGGGACGGTGAGATCGAGGACCACCGCGTCGAATGTGCGGTCGGATTCCATGGCCTGGATGTAGAGATCGATGGCAGCGGAGCCGTCGGCCGCCGTGTCGACCTCGTATCCGATGGTCTCGAGAAGCTCGGCCGCCGCCGAACGGACCGCCTCGTCGTCGTCCATGATCAGCAACCGTCCGTGCCCCTGACCCGAGTCCTCGACCCTCACCTCGGCAGCGACCTGAGATTTGTCGGACGCGGGAAGGTAGACGGTAAACCTCGAACCACGGCCCGGTTCCGAACGGACGACGATCGCGCCGCCGTGACTGCGGACGATGGAGAAGGCCGTTGCCAATCCGAGGCCGCTGCCGCCGGTCTTGGTCGTGAAGAACGGGTCGAAGATCCTGTCCCGGTCGGACTCGGGAATCCCGGCGCCGGTGTCGATCACCGCAATCTCAACGAAACGGCCCGCCTCGAGGGCCGGGACATCTCCATCAGTGAGGTGCGTGTTGTTGGTAGTGACGGTGATTGTGCCGCCGTCGGGCATGGCCTGGATCGCGTTGAGGACCAGATTCTGAATCACCTGCACGATCTGGCCCTCGTCGATCTCGGCGCTCCAGATTTCGTGGTTCGTCCGGCAGTCGAGGTTGCAGTTGCTCCCGCGGGCGGCAAATGCGGCTGCCTCACCGACCAACCCTGCGATGGGGACGGTCTTGCGAATCGGACGTCCGCCTTTTGAGAATGTGAGCAGCTGCTGGGTCAGACCGGTCGCCCTTAGGCAGACCTTCTCAGCCTCGTTGAGGCGACGAGGGATCTCCTGGGGTTCGGCTGCTGAGCTTCTTGCCAGGCTGATGTTGCTCAGGATCGCCATGAGCATATTGTTGAAATCGTGGGCGATGCCTCCGGCGAGGACCCCGAGACTCTCGAGTTTCTGGCCCTGCTGAAGCTGGAACTCGAGGCGACGACGATCTTCTTCGGCACGGTTTCGATCGGAGATGTCGATGGCGATCCCCTCGATGACCTCGCCTTCGCCGTCCGGGTCGTCGATCCGTCCTGCATTCATGAGCAGGGTCACCGTCCGTCCGTCCCGGGCCGTCATCGTGAGCTCGCGGTTGTGAATTTCTCGTTGGAGGGAAAGCTCTCCGAGGAATCGCTCGATCTCATGGGGATCGGTGGCGAGGTCGGCGATGGAACACCCTCCGAGTTCGTCAGTGTCGTCGTATCCGAGCATGGAGGCAAAGGCCCGGTTGGTGATGCTGATCCTGCCGTCTCGATCGGTCTGGAAGACCCCGGCGATGTTGCGGTCAAAGAGAAGGCGGTAGCGCTCCATGCTCTGGAGCAGCGCGGCATGGGCTTGTTGTCGATCGCGAATCTCTCGACGTTTGTAGAGGTAGCGATGCCAGCCCGCCAGGGCGATGACTGCAAGCAAGACGATGCCGGTGATGAGAGAGTTTCGCCACAGCCGTTGATGGCGCAGTTCAAGACCCTGGAACTCATTGTCCTTGCGCAGCAGCTCGATCTCCCGCTCTTGCTCACGCGCTTCGAACGCGGCCTGAAACCGGGCGAAATCACTGCGGATCTCGGATGTGAGGAGCTCGCTCTCGATCTCGCGTGCAAGCTCCTGGGTCTTGAAAGCCTGACCGGTGTCGCCATTGGAGATGTGCGACGCGATCAGGGCGTCCAGCGCCAGGACCTCGCGCGATCTCATGCCCATGGATTGCGCCAGCTCGAGGCTCTCGGTCGCCGCCGCGACGGCCTCGTCGCCTCGGCCCAGACTCGCCAATGCTTTGGCTTTGATGGCGAGCGCGGCGACGATCTCGGGTTTGAGATCGAGCCGTCTCTCGACTTCGAGCGCCTGGTCGATGAATTCGAGGGCCTCCCGGTCTCGTCCGAGGGCGTGCGCGGCTGCAGCGAGACTCCGGTTGGACAATGCAACGCGCAACTCACCGCCCTCGGCCTCGCGGAGGGCCAGAGCCTCCCTGTGGATTTCAATGGCCTCTTCAGAGTGACCTTGAAGGTGTCTGATGTCGCCGATGTTGGCCAACATATCGGCGACGCCGTCGGTCTCGCCGAGCTCGGCCTTGAGCACCCGTGCGCGCTGGAAAAATTCGAGGGCCTGGTCGTTGTCGCCGAGGTACATGTGGGCGACACCGATGTTGTTGAGCAGGATGGCCTGCGCGTGCCGGTCGCCCGAGTGTTGCCGCTCTTCGAGGGCACGTGAGCTGGTCTCGATGGCAGTGTCGTAGTTGCCCATCTGGAGCTGGGCGACAGCCATCATGTTGAGCAGGTCCCACGAGACATCGGGATTGTTTGCAATGGCGGGTTGTTCGAGCCCCGCGCGGCACGCGGCGAGGGTCGCCTCGAACTCGCCGAGACGAAAGCTGACGCGGGCGAGATCGGTGAGACTCTTCGCAGAGAGGTCGATCTCACCGGACCGTCGGGCGAGCTCGGCCGCTTCCCGCAACTCGACCACCGCTTCGCTGAAACGCTCGCTGTATTTCAGGGCGCACCCGATCCCACACCGGACCTCGGCCTCGATGACCGGCTGGTCTGTCCCCTCGAGATCGGCCAGAATCAGCCGTCCGAGGGTGATGAACTCGGCCGGATGCTCCTTTGGGGAAAGATCGCGAAGCTGAGTGAGACGGTCCTCGAGGGTCTCGGCGACCGCCGGGGGGGATGGTCCATGGTCGGGAGATTGGGGTTCGGCGCCGAGGAAGCCCCCGAGCATCGGCAGAACCATGAGCAGCGTGGACGCTATACACAACCGAACGATCGTTCGGTTAACCTGAGTGTCGTCAGGCTTTTTATGCATCAAGGTCATCGAACCGGCCCCATCCACGCATCTTTCGAGTGTAGCGCAAACGGGATCTCATACGGTCGGGCCTCAGCCGGAGAATTGCCGGCCGGAGCGGGCCACCCCTTGGTTCGACGGGTCTGCGCCGAAAGGGTCGGTGTAGACTGATGCCTCGAACGGGAGGTGTCATGGCAATCGACCCCAAGCTGCTCGAAATTCTCGTCTGTCCGGTGGACAAGACGCCGCTCGAGGTCGTGGATTTGCCGGACGAAATCCGCGCCCGTCTGGTGGAGAAATACCGCGAGCAGTTCAAGAATGAGGACCCGGTGGTCGAGATCGGCCTCGCATCGCCGGCGGGCCGGGTCTATCCGGTGGTCTCCGGCATCCCGGTCATGCTCGTCGACGAGGCCTTGAGTCGCCGGGAGATCGAGGGCTGAAAATCATCAACGGAGAACGGTTCGGCTCGACTGCGGCCGGCGGGATCAACCTCGTCGCGGGTGCCGAGTGAACGACCGGGTCTTCAGCCCGTCCGCCCTCATCGCCGAGGTCAACAACCTTCTCGAGCAGGGTTTCTCGGGAATCCACGTCGAGGGAGAGATCACCAACGCCAGCGCCTCCGGGCGCGGTCACCTCTATTTCACGCTGAAGGATGATCACGCCAATCTCGATTGCGTGATGTGGGCGTCGCGAGCGAACAAACTCAAGTTCGACCTCGAGGACGGCCTCGCCGCCCGCGCCCGG
>Ga0316198_10000611_pt1 | contig 19334 bp, 19 predicted proteins | sample OudBieAanoxic_MG_FD_204935 | JGI IMG/M metagenome (GOLD analysis project Ga0316198, IMG submission 204935) | Coastal sediment microbial communities from Oude Bieten Haven, Netherlands - site A anoxic | ecosystem: Environmental > Aquatic > Marine > Coastal > Sediment | place: Netherlands...
CCGGCACCGGTCATGATCTTGACCTGCAGACCTTCAAGCTGATCGACCAGCTTTCCGGGCGTCTGCTGGGATTGCGCGCAGACATGACGCCGCAGGCAGCCCGCATTGATGCGCACCGTCTGCAACGGCAGGCACCCAGCCGTTTGTGTTACCTGGGTACCGTTTTGCGTACGCTTCCCGACGGGTTTGCCGGTTCGCGCAGTCCGATGCAGGTGGGCGCAGAATTATTCGGGCACGCCGGCGCCGAAAGTGACGTCGAAATTCTCGAACTGATGGTTGCCACGCTGGCGCTGTGCGGTGTCGAAGATGTCTATATTGACCTGGGTCATGTCGGGATATACCGTGGCCTGGCCCATGATGCCGGTCTGGAGCAGGAGCAGGAGGCATTGCTGTTTGAGGCGCTGCAGCGCAAGGCTATTCCTGAGATCAATGAATTTCTGCTGCAGCTGGACCTGTCGACCGCGCAACGTGAGCGGCTCGCAGGGCTGGCGACATTGAACGGCGGGGTGGATGTGCTGGAGCGGGCACAGGCATTGTTACAGGGTAGCGGTGATGGTGTGCAATCGGCCCTGGAAAATCTGGGCAGAATTGCAGGGCTCGCCCAACGGCGATTGCCACAGCTGTCACTGCACTTTGATCTGGCGGAACTGCGCGGCTACCAGTTCCATACCGGCGCCGTGTTCGCCGCTTTTGTCGCGGATCGGGGCCAGGAAATTGCCCGTGGTGGACGTTATGACGAAATTGGTAAGGTATTTGGCCGGGCGCGTCCGGCAACCGGGTTCAGTACCGATCTGCGTACTCTGATGCAGCTGGGCCGCCGCGGCAGGCCTCAGGCGGTTGGTGCCATACTGGCACCTTTCGAGGATAATGCGGCACTGTCGGATAAGGTTCGGGCTTTACGGGCAGAAGGTGAAGCCGTGATACAACAACTGCCCGGTCAGGCGGGTAGTGTTGCGGAAACGGGATGTGACCGGGTGTTGCGCTGGAATGGCTCGGAATGGTTGGTCGAGTCGATAACATAGTGAGTGCGTTGAATAGCCGACAGGCCACTGCAGTACCGTTGGCAGCAGGGATGCTGCAGTCGAGCCTGCATGGATGTATTTACGGCGTGTACTGTAGTGGCCTGTCGGCTATTCAACGCACGGTTTCGTCGATTCGGCAGCAAAAGAAACCGGCTATATATTGACGACTACACAGGCTGGGACACCCCTTCACAGGACACGCTTTGAATACGTCCTTGTACGCTCGGCGGAAGCATCCCTGCTGCCGACGGTCCCGTAAAGGGGTCTCGCCCGGCCTGTGTACGATTTGCTAATACCTTTAGTAGTGACAGGGTTTTCGATTTGGGTAGGGTATTTTTACTGACAAGGTTGAAGTTCGATGGGTAAGAATGTAGTAGTGATCGGCACCCAGTGGGGTGACGAAGGCAAGGGCAAGATTGTTGATCTGTTAACCGACCGCGCTTCGGCCGTGGTACGTTTTCAGGGTGGTCACAATGCTGGTCATACGCTGGTCATCGACGGCAATAAAACTGTCCTGCATTTGATTCCTTCCGGCATCCTGCGCGCCGGTGTGCGCTGTCTGATCGGTAACGGCGTGGTGCTGTCGCCGGCGGCCCTGCTGGAGGAAATCCGCATGCTGGAAGCCAGCGGCATACCGGCCCGTGAGCGGTTGGGCATCAGCGAGTCCTGTGCCCTGATTCTTCCCTATCATATTGCCCTGGATCAGGCCCGTGAAGCGGCGCGTGGTAAGAAGGCTATCGGTACCACGGGCCGTGGTATCGGTCCCGCCTATGAGGATAAGGTCTCACGCCGTGGCATACGCCTGGGAGAAATGCTCGATCCGGACCACTTCAGGGAACGTCTGGCTGAAGTGATGGAATATCACAACTTTGCCCTGCAAAACTATTTCAACACTGAACCTGTCGATTTCCACAGTGTACTCGATGAAGCCCTGGCGCAGGCGGAACAGATTGCGCCACTGGTCGCTGATGTTCCCGGTGTACTGCATAAGCTGCGCGCGCAAGGCGAGAGCATTATGTTTGAAGGGGCACAGGGTGCACTGCTGGATATCGATCATGGTACCTATCCTTACGTGACTTCATCGACGACCACAGCGGGTGGTGCGGCCAGTGGCAGTGGCGTGGGCCCGCGTGCCCTGGATTATGTGCTGGGTATTGTCAAAGCCTATACTACAAGGGTAGGTGCGGGTCCCTTCCCGACCGAACTGTTTGATGATGACGGCGAATATCTGGGTGAAAGAGGCCATGAGTTCGGCGCCACCACCGGCCGCCAGCGGCGTTGTGGCTGGCTGGATGTGGTTGCCTTGCGTCGTTCGCTGGAGATCAATAGTGTAACCGGTATGTGCATCACCAAGCTGGACGTGCTGGACGGCATGGAGACGGTCAAGATTTGTGTCGCCTACAAGCTCGACGGCGAGGAGGTCGTTATTCCACCAGTGGGAGCCGATCTGTTTGAAAAGTGTGAACCGGTATTAATCGAAATGCCCGGTTGGAGTGAGTCCACCGTCGGCGCCAGATCCATGGATACACTTCCGCAGGAAGCGGTCAATTACCTGGCCAGGGTTGAAGAACTTTGTGGTACACCGATTGATATTGTTTCCACCGGGCCCGATCGCGAGGAGACCATTATAAAGCGCCATCCATTTGAGTAGTTCCTGTACGGAGGGTGTGTGGTTCGTGCCGGGCATGTTCCGCCTGTCCGATTACACTGACAGGTTCCAGCCGGTAATAACCCGGACCTGAGTCGGGAAGAGTGATTTCGCGCTGGTGGTTAGCGACTTCTATAAAATCGGGAAGCGTCCGGTAAGGTCCGACCGGGTTTTCCGCATGCAAGACCTGGTACAGACCTGGTGGCAGTGTTCGGGTGCGCAGCAGAATACCGTTCTGTTGCACCTCTGCCGCATACCCGTCAAACGGTGCTGCCAGCGGCTCGCCGATGAAAATACCTTCCCCCGGTTGTTGCACGCTCTGCCAGTAGGCTTCCAGCAGGGTCCGGCCTGCGGCATAGCTTTCCATTACCAGGCCGGGATTTGGAAACTTGCCCAGTAGATTGCAGGGTTCCACGACCGTGCCATAACTGCCGGTTGCGCCGGCCTCCAGCCAGCGCAGGGCGCTCATCTGTCTGCTGCCGCTGAGTTTCCCTCCCGCAGAGGTCAGGTGGTCAGCGATAGCGCCCGGGATAAATTGCAGGCTTTCCAGGTACGGTACGCTGACGCTGCCGGTAAAGTAAAAGAGTATATCCCCGGTGTTTTGCAGTCCGTCCGATGCCATGACTTCGGTTTCTATCCAGTCTGTCATGCGACGTTGTATTTTTTCAAAATGGATCGAACGGACATTGCGTGCCTTGTCGCTGGTGCTGAGCAGGTAAGCCGTCCCGGCCGGTTGGCTGTTGTCAGAGCGGATACCGCGGTCGATCAGCGCTTTTGCCCGTTCGAAACCGGTCGCGGCTATGCTCATGGTTGGGCGTATGCCGTAGTCCGTATAGGGGGTTGCCGTCCGGTGATTGAAAAGCGGGCTGCGACGGGTTGCCGCACATTGGTGGCTGGAACAGTAGGCTTTGTCAAAACCGAAGGTGAATGCTGATGTGATCGACATGCATCCGACTCGATAGGGTTTGACCCAGGTGAGAGCATAAGCCTGAACAGGGTCCGGCGTGTGCGCGATAACGTGCGCCCTGATGCGTTCGAACAGCTGCCTGCTCATGGTGACGCTATCTGGATTGAAACTTACGTGCAGTACGTTTCGTTGCGGAATATTCCGGCTTTTCTGATAGTAGCGGCCGATGCGGGTGCTCAGCGGATCGCTGTCGTTGATTATCACAGCGAGCTCATTGGCATAGATGCGGTGTTTTGGCAGCAACAGGTGAATGTCGTCTGACGCCACGCTTGAAACTGCGGCTGCGCAGAGTGACAGCAACGTCAGGGTCTTTGCGGAGAGATTTCTGAGGCGGGCCGGAAAACTCAAACAGTGTGTTTCCAATTGGTCGTCTGGAAACACATGTTACGTTGTGTGCCGGCACACCTTCAAGGTGATAGGGCCGGGCTCAGAGGTTCACAGCCACATCGTCTACCTTGTCGCCCAGCATGAACTGGATGTTAGAGATCCTGTCGAGTTGCGATACGAACGCATCCAGGCAGTGCGGGTCAAAGTTCTTACCGCGTTGCTGATGGAGGTAGTCCACCGCCCTTTCTATCGACCACACGGACTTATGAGGGCGTGCGGAGGTGAGTGCATCGAAGGCATCGGCAACACTGACGATACGGGCGGGCAGCGGGATATCGGTGTTGCCCAGTTTATGGGGATAACCTGTACCATCGAACTTCTCGTGATGGCTCAGTGCGATGACCGCGCCCATCTGCAGATATTTCGACGGGCTGTCCTTGATGATTTCATGGCCGATTATGGTGTGCGTTTTCATGATCTCGAATTCAGCCGGGGCCAGACGGCCCGGTTTGCGGAGAATTCTATCCGGTATACCGATCTTGCCGATATCGTGCATGGGTGCCGCCAGTTCAATGGCTTCGCAGTCCGCCTTTGACAGGCCGAGTTGTTCCGCAATGATGCGCGAATACTTGGCCATGCGGATGACATGGTTGCCGCTGTCTTCGTCACGAAACTCGCCGGCCCTGGCCAGGCGAAACAGGGTCTCATGTTCCCGCAGTCGAATTTCACTGGTTGCGTCCGAGATACGTTGTTCCAGCCAGTGTGCCCGCTCGCGAATGATTTTCTGTTGCTGGCGTTGGGTGAGCAGATTATTGCAGCGGGCACGCAGCTCGAGGTCGTCGACAGGTGTTGCCAGTAAATCGTTGGCACCCGCATCGAGAACCTGGCGGCGAACATCACGGTCACTCCAGGGTGCCATCATGAGTACAGAAAGGTCGCTGCCATCGGGCAGTTGCCGTATACGCCGGATCAACTCTGCTGCACCGATGTGTGGGAACAGGCTGTCGCAGACCAGCAGATCGGCACTGTTCCAGCTCAGCCAGGAGAGGGCCGATTCAGGTCTGAAAAACGCCTCGATCTGAAACTGCGGATCGATACGCTGTATAAGCTTGAGTAGGTGTTCCTGCCGGGATGATTCCCGGTCCAATATCACGATTGTCGGCATACGCTATGTCTCATCCCCGATTCATCACAGCACATGGATAGCACTGGAGCTTCCGTGCCAGCCGTATTGGTGAGGAAGAAGTATCCTTTAATGCATTGAAATATCAACAATTAAAAAATTCTCCCTGCCCGCTGCTTGTAGCTAACGGCAGACTTCGGTCAAACTTAAGCGTATGATTTCAATCGGCTTAGACAGATCATGGCCTACTTGATAGGTTTTGCAGCAGTATTGATGAGGAGTACGCATGTCGCAACAGGATGATAAGGCGCCGTCGCAGGGACGGCAGTCGCTGGGCAGTGTGTTTCGTAGTGTCTCGGCGTCCATGTTCGGGGTACAGAGCAGCAAACAACACGAAGAAGATTTTATCAAGGGCGATGCCACCACTTATATTGTGGTAGGACTGGTTGCAACCCTTGTGTTTATCCTGGCGGTATGGGGGGTTGTTCAACTGGTGGTGCACATCACTCAGCCTTCCTGAAGTTAACCTTTTCCGGTGCATAAGTTATTGAAGGCATTGGCCAGGCCCCTGATCGGCAGTCTACGCGACTTGCTGCCGGTTATTCTGGTGGTGATGTTTTTTCAGCTGATTGTGTTGCAGCAACCGTTGCCGAATCTGGCACAGCTGCTGTCGGGTGTCGTGCTGGTGGTCTTGGGGTTGACCCTTTTCATTCAGGGACTGGAGATGGGACTGTTTCCTGTGGGCGAGTCCCTGGCCCACGCCCTGGCACGCAAAGGCAGCCTGTTCTGGTTGTTGATATTTGCCTTCTCACTGGGGTTCGGTACCACGGTTGCCGAACCAGCCTTGATCGCCGTTGCCGAAGAAGCGTCCGAGGTCGCGGCTGCGGCGGGAGCGATTGACGACAATCCGTCGGTTCAGCAAGCTTATGCTGAGGGATTGCGGTTCACCGTCGCGTTCTCAGTCGGCCTTGCAATCCTCGTCGGGGTGATGCGCATTGTCAAAGGCTGGCCGATCCACTGGATGATTATGGGAGGTTATCTGCTGGTGGTTATCATTACCTCATTTGCACCGCGCGAGATTATCGGTATCGCCTATGACTCAGGGGGTGTGACCACGTCGACAATCACTGTTCCGCTGGTGACCGCCCTCGGTGTGGGCCTGGCGTCATCCATTCATGGACGCAGCCCGATGATCGACGGTTTTGGGCTGATCGCGTTTGCATCGATTACACCGATTATTTTCGTATTGATATTTGGTATGGTGGTGCACTGATGGCCTGGTCTGAGATGCTGCAGACCGTTTGGGATACGGCGGGCGATATACTTCCCATCGTCGTCATGATTGCCGCGTTTCAGTTCGTGGTGATCCGCAGGCGGATGCCGAATCTGCGTCGCGTCGTGATCGGTTTTGTCTACGTGCTGATCGGCTTGTCATTGTTTCTGCTGGGACTCGAACAGGCATTATTCCCGCTGGGGCGCTTAATGGCGACCCAGTTGACTGATCCGGCGTTCATTTATTCCGGCATTGAGTACATCGCCGGTGCGATTCATTGGACGGATTACTACTGGGTCTATATTTTTGCCTTTGCTATCGGGTTCTCGACGACAATCGCCGAACCCTCTTTGATGGCAGTCGCCATCAAGGCCAACCAGGTGTCGGGTGGTGCCATCCATGCCTGGGGACTCAGAATCGCTGTAGCGCTGGGTGTCGCGGTCGGTATTGCGCTTGGTTCCTACCGCATTGTTACCGGTTTGCCGATTCATTACTTTATCATTGTTGGCTATGTTGTGGTTGTCATACAGACTTTCTATGCGCCTCGGCTGATTGTTCCCCTGGCCTACGATTCCGGTGGCGTAACAACGTCAACGGTAACCGTACCCGTGGTCGCGGCACTTGGCCTGGGCCTGGCGGAAACGGTGCCCGGGCGTAATGTGCTGATAGATGGATTTGGCTTGATTGCTTTCGCAAGCCTGTTCCCCATGATGAGCGTCATGGCCTATGCGCAGATATCTGAGTACAGGGCCCACCGCCAGCGAAGCAAACTGTCCGAGTAAAGAGAAGCGAGTATAGAGTCATGCACTTTAAGCTTATTATTGCATTTGTCGAAGACACCAGGGCTGATAAGGTCATGGATGCAGCGCGTATTGCCGGTGCAACCGGCGCAACAATTATCAGTAATGCACGTGGTGAGGGATTAAAAAAAAGTAAAACCTTTCTTGGCCTGTCCCTGGAGACGCAGCGGGACGTATTGCTGTTTCTGGTCGAGGAACATCTGAGCCGGCATATTCTCGAGACCATATGTGATGTGGGGAAACTGGATGATACGGATGGAACCGGCATTGCATTTCAGATAGATGTTGAAGACGCTGTAGGTGTTGCGCACCAGGTCAATGAGTTGGTCGATCGTGTGGAGGATATACTATGAGTGAAAATGAAGTGATGCGTGTCTCTGATGTAATGAAGTCACGCTTTGACATGATCGACGGCAAGGTGACGGTCGCGGATGCGCTCAAGCGCATGAAGCACGTGGAAACCAAGACCCTCATTGTCGACAAACGTCACAATGATGATGAGTACGGCATTGTTTTACTGTCGGATATTGCCAAGCACGTGCTTGCGGTGGATCGCTCCCCGGACCGCGTGAATGTCTACGAAATCATGACCAAACCAGTGATAACAGTGCGGCCCGATATGGATATACGTTACTGTGCGCGCCTGTTCGACAGGCTCGGTCTGTCGCGTGCGCCGGTGCTGGATCAGGGCGAGGTGGTCGGTATCGTGAGCTTTACCGATATGATACTGCGTGGATTTTTTCGTATCGATAAGAAAAAATAATGGGACCTGTCGCGTGAATGGCGGCAGCAAATTTGATCTCGATCATTGACTTCGCATATTTATCCTGTTGTCGCTGGTGATCAATATTGCAATGTCAGGCTGCTGGTCTAACTTATTTAATAGACTAGGGATGTTTCATATAGGGTTCAGTGGCTCACAGACGAGCTGTCTGCCGCAGCGTTTGCGTTGTGGTAGGTCTGACTGTTTGACAATAACGGAGGATGCAAGATGAGTGATCTGATGGTCGATGTCACACTTCATATTGATGAAAATACAACACATGATGAGCGCGAAGCATTCCGCGATACCCTGTTGGCGTTGGACGGTGTTATGGCTGCGGCGTGTCATGACGAGAAACCGCATCTGATTTTGATCGAGTACGACCCGGAGATCATCAATTCGATCGAGTTTGTCAATACAGCCAAAAAGAGCGGATTTCATGCCGAGTTAATCGGCTTCTGAACCCGTCTATCTCATCGACAGTGATGGCGAATCCCAAAGGGGGAAGAGTATTCTTGTGAGAGTGATTGGAGGTGAATCTCATGGAATCAACAAGTAACAGTCACAGTAACTTCCTGACTAATCCGTGGTGGGCAATGGGCCAGCCTGTAGAAGGGCAATGCGGGACCTGTATCAATGAAACCGCGACAAGAGCCCGGGCCGGCCTTCTGAATATTCTATCCGCAACCACGATTTTCATCATGTTGGCGGCCCCGGAACTTGACCCGATAAGGTTTGTGGCACCGTTCGTAATATTCGATATGGTGGCGGGTGCCACCTTCGGTTTGACGCCCCTCAGTCCCGCCGGTATTTTCGGCACGGTGATTACCAGGAAAATACGACCTGTATGGAAACCGATCAAACCCAAACGGTTTGCCTGGACGCTGGGTGCAACACTGGGGGTCTGTTGTCTGACCTTCTGGGTGCTCGGCTGGCAGACGTGGATCATTGCGGTCCTCGGTATCTGTTTTCTTCTGACCTGGCTTGAGGCCGTGCTCGGATTCTGTGTGGGTTGCTGGATGTATTCTCTTCTGGTTAAGTGTGAGGTCTGTGAGATGCACTGAGTGTCTCGGGCGCAGCTGTCGAGAGTGATAGGGGAAGTCTTGTCGCTGGATGAATCAGTCGGCTCTGGTGATCAGGCGGCTATCCTGTGTGCAGGCGGTAGGTCTGTTGAATGGCTGGTTTTTCAGGGTGAATTCAGCGCCATTATTTTAATTGCTTACGTTGAGAGAAGAGAGTGTTAACCATGTCCAGCACCGAGAATACCAGTCAGGTTTTGCTTCCGGAAATGACCCCCGAGGGTTTGAACGCGTGGTTCGATAAGAAATTCACCCAGAGCATGGCCAGCCACGACGCCGGTAAAACTCCCAAGCTCTCGATCATGGTCACAAAGGGGACGCTCGACTGGGCGTATCCCTCGTTTATCCTCGGTTCAACAGCAGCGGCCATGGGGTGGGATACGACGTTGTTTTTTACGTTTTACGGGCTCGCGTTGCTGAAAAAGGATTTTAAGCCGCATATCAGCCCGCTGGGTAATCCGGCGATGCCGATGAAAATGCCATTCGGTCCCGGCTGGTTTCAGGATATCGAGTGGAACATACCCAACCTGGTCATGGCCGGCGTTCCCGGTTTTGAATCGCTGGCGACATCGTTAATGAAACAGACGCTGGATAATAAAGGTGTGGCCGATATCATGGAGCTTCGCACCCTGTGTATCGAGGCCGAAGCCAAGTTGGTCGCCTGCCAGATGACCGTGGACCTGTTCGGCTGGAAGCAAGAGGAATTTATCCCCGAAGTTGCCGAATGGGCGGGCGCGGCAACCTATCTTGGCAGTGCGCAGGACGCCGACGTTACACTCTTTATCTAGCCGGGCCCCGCCCGCGTCCAGGTCAATTGGTGAAACAGGTTTCAATTTGGCCTGGTGCTCGCCAATAAGGGGATATTCAGGGCGCGTCATCTCGTGTCCTGCTCAGGTCTTTTTCACCCGGGCGACTGCCCGCCAGACACTTAAATTCATCGGTTTTATAATATTTATTGTGTTCATGGGGTTATGTGTTATTCTTTAGGCGATGGATAATGAGTATCCTGTAACATGATGTTAAAATGCCACCAGTTCCTGTACTTGACAACTCTTTTCAGTGGAACGCTCCAGTGCTGCATTGGGTTGACTCGGTGCGGGGAAAAGTATTCGACCGGCGATGCAGACAGGTATTCAGGAAATCAGCAAGCCGCTGTCGTTCGAATGCCTTGATTGACCATCGCCTAAGGAGGTAACTAAATGATTAAATTGAATAAGTTTTTTGGGTGTGCGCTGTCAGTCGCAGTGACTGCCGGATTTACTGTGGATGCCATGGCCAGCGAGTTCGCCAGAGAACGGGCGGCCTCCTCCATGTATGGTAAAACCCCTGCAGAACAGCGAATGATGCGTTCTGGACGTGTGGCACCACCCTGGTTCCGTATGCCACCACAGGCGTGGACGCCGCCGGGTAGATATCTGCCACGACCTGACTTCATGGGCCGGGCCGGCTACCCGGTGCAGGCGATGCCTGCCCGTGCACCACGGCAGCCTGTTGCGGCGGCTCGCTACCAGCGTCCGCTCCCGGCACCGGCCTTTAGTCCCCGTCCAGCCTGGAAAACAGCGGCCAATACACAGTACCGGCGACCGATGCCACCTCCTGCACCGGTGTGGGCCCGTGCACCGCGGCAGCCTGTAAGCCTGGCCCGCTACCATCGCCCCATGCCCCGCAACACAAACGCCCGGATTGCACAGTACCGGCCACCGATGCCACCCCCGGCGCCGGTGTGGGCCCGAGCACCGCGGCAGCCCGTAAACCTGGCCCGCTACCAGCGCCCCATGCCCCGCAACACAGGTGCCCGGATTGCGCAGTACCGGCCACCGATGCCACCCCCGGCGCCGGTGTGGGCCCGTGCACCGCGACCGCCTGTAAACCTGGCCCGCTACCAGCGTCCCATGCCTGCGCCGGCTTTCAAACGCCACCCGGCGGCACGGGTCGCACAGTACCGGCCACTGACGCCATTCCCTGCACCAATGTCGGCCCAGGCACCCCGGCAGTTGACAGCCTCTCCGGTTTCTCCGGCCAAGACGCCCGCTCTGCAAGCACAGAAGGGTGAAAGCCAGGCGTTGGGCAAGGCCGGTGACACCGCCGAATTGGCGGCTTTCGAGTCTGCACCCACGGAGACGCCCGCTCTGCAAGCACAGAAGGGCGGGAGCGATGATACAGGTCAGGCCATTGACTCAAGCAAGCTGGCGGAGCCGGTGGCAGAAGTACCCCCGCTGCTGGCACGCCCCAGCTGGATGAAGCAAGTACCTGGCGGGTCTTGAACCTTCCCGCACCACCGGTAAGCAGTTAAAACCCCGTGCGCCTGCCTGAACCCGGCAGGCGCACGGGGTTTGTCTGTACTGCGGTCAACTACAATGCGGCTATTTTCTGCAGCTGTTCTTCAAGCTGTTTGATGGCCGATTCAAGATCTCTGGCTTTCCCCCTTTCCTTTGTCACCACCGCAGCCGGCGCTTTTTCCACGAAGTGGGGGTTGCCCAGTTTGTTCCCGATGCGTTTGAGCTCACTGCGCTTCCGGTCCAGATCCTTGTTGAGGCGTGCCTGTTCCGCCTCCTTGTCAATGAGGCCGGCCATGGGGATGAGTAGTTTCATCTCGCCAACCAGTGCAGTTGCTGATTCCGGAGCTTCCCCCTGTTCCAGCCATTCGATGGACTCGACACGTCCGAGCGACCTGACATAGTGCTGATTCGCCTGCAGGCGCTGCCGATCCTTCCCGCTACCGTTCTGCAACAGTACCGGCAGCGGTTTGCGTGGATCGATATTCATGCCGCTGCGGATTTTCCGTACCCCGAGCACAAACTTTTTGACCCACTCCATTTCATCCACGGAGGCCTGCTCATAAACTGATTCATCGGGCTCCGGATAGGGCTGGTGCGTAATGGTTTCGCCCTTGACGCCGGCGAGCGGGGCGACCCGTTGCCAGATTTCTTCAGTGATGAAAGGGATGATGGGGTGCGCCAGTCGAAGCACGCTTTCCAGAACCCTGACCAGCGTTTGACGGGTGCCACGCCGGGAGGCTTCACTGGCATCCGGGTTGTTCAGAGCCGGTTTGGATAATTCCAGATACCAGTCACAGTACTCATCCCAGATGAAGGCATAGATACCCTGCGCGGCGCGGTCCAGGCGGTAGTGCCGGGTGTTGTCGATCACCTGTTGCGAGGTGTTCTGCAACAGCGACAGAATCCAGCGGTCAGCGCCACTTAATTCGATCTCGCCACCCTGCTGGCCACAGTCCTGGCCCTCGGTGTTCATCAGCACATAACGCGCGGCGTTCCACAGTTTGTTGCAGAAATTCCGGTAGCCCTCGATCCGGCTCAGATCAAAATTGATATCGCGACCGGTTGATGCCATGGCCGCAAAGGTAAAACGCAGGGCGTCGGTACCAAAGGATGGAATACCGTCCGGGAAGTCCTTGCGGGTCTGCCGGGCAATTTTTTCAGCCAGGTGCGGCTGCATCATGCTGCCGGTGCGTTTTTCAACCAGCTGTTGCAGATCAATGCCGTCAATCAGGTCGATGGGGTCCAGCACATTACCCTTGGACTTGGACATTTTATGTCCATGCGCATCGCGTACCAGACCGTGTATGTACACTTCACGGAACGGAACATCATCCATGAATTTCAGCCCCATCATGATCATGCGGGCGACCCAGAAGAAAATGATGTCAAAGCCGGTAACCAGGACGCTGGTGGGATAAAAGGTTTTGACGCGATCGGTCTGTTGCGGCCAGCCCAGCGTGCTGAACGGCCACAGGGCTGAACTGAACCAGGTGTCGAGGACATCGTCATCCTGGCGCAGTTCGACATCGTCGCTCAGGCCGTGCTGTTCACGGACATCCTGTACAGACTGCCCGACATAAACGTTACCCTGGTCGTCATACCAGGCCGGGATACGGTGGCCCCACCAGATCTGACGGGAGATGCACCAGTCCTGGATATTGCGCATCCAGTCAAAATAGGTGTTTTTCCAGTTGTCCGGTACAAAGCGGATGTCACCATTTTCGACCGCCGCAATGGCAGGGTCGGCCAGCGGCTGGATCTTCACGTACCATTGATCGGTGAGGAAGGGTTCAACCACGGAACCGGAACGGTCGCCGCGAGGTACCACAAGTTTATGGTCTTCAATTTTTTCCAGCAAATTCAGGCTCTGCAAGTCCTTGATGATCTGTTTACGTGCCTGGTAGCGATCCATGCCGACATAGGTGCCGGGCAGCAGATCACCTTCTTCAGATGTGTTGTCACGCACAGCGGCATCGACGGTGAAGACATTGATCAATCCGCCGTGGGGCTGGTCGGCAATAGCTTTTTCATCACGGTGGCCCAGCCACACCTGGTAGTCATTGAAATCGTGTGCCGGGGTGATTTTCACGCAGCCGGTGCCGAATTCGGGGTCGACATACTCGTCGGCGATGATCGGGATCCTGCGCCCGGTGAGTGGCAGTTCCACAAACTCCCCGAGCAGATGTTTGTAGCGTTCGTCACCGGGGTGGACGGCGACTGCGCAGTCGCCGAGCATGGTTTCCGGCCGGGTAGTGGCCACCACCAGCGAGCCGGTACCGTTGCTGAGCGGGTAACGCATGTGCCAGAGGTGGCCGTTTTCCTCCTGTGACAACACTTCCAGATCGGAAATCGCTGTGTGCAGCACCGGGTCCCAGTTCACCAGGCGCTTGCCGCGGTAGATCAGGCCTTCTTCGTAGAGCCGAATAAAAACCTCCTTGACCGCATCGGACAGGCCGTCGTCCATGGTGAAGCGTTCGTGCCCCCAGTCCAGTGAAGACCCTATGCGGCGCAGTTGTCGTGTGATGGTGCCACCGGAGCTTTTCTTCCACTCCCACACCCGTTCGATAAAGGCATCGCGGCCCAGGTCATGACGGGTCTTGCCCTCAGCTTCCAGTTGACGTTCAACGACCATCTGGGTGGCGATTCCGGCGTGATCACTGCCCGCCTGCCACAGCGTGTTATGGCCACGCATGCGATTGAAACGGATCAGTGCGTCCATCAGTGTGTCCTGAAATGCGTGGCCCATATGCAGGCTGCCGGTCACGTTCGGCGGCGGAATCATGATGCAATAGGGCTCGCCCTCGCCGGATGGGCTGAAATAGCCCTTGTCTTCCCAGGTCTGGTACCAGCGTTGTTCGATTTTGTGGGGTTCGTAGGTTTTTTCCATGGGAATCATTGATGTTGAGCCTGTTTGGCGATTCTGACCAGCAGGTCCGGCAGAGCCAGTTGCAAGTGCGTGCGTATATCCTCAGTCATTTTCGAAGCACTTTGCTCAGTGGCTTCCCTGATCAGCCTGGAAAACTCCTCTTTCAGCAGTGATTCAATTTTCCACGCCGCCAGTTTCTGCAGGTCCTCGGTGATATCATCCAGTACTCGCTGGATAGTCTCTTCGCGGAGTAACTCGCCAATCTGTTCGTGATCAGTCAGGTCTGCCGGGGGCGGGGCCGCGTCGCTGCCGAGTTCATCAGCGCTGACGACATTCTCCAATACCGGTATGCCATTCTTGTCGAGTTTGATCTGTTCCGGATCCATCAGTTTTTTATCTCGTGCGTTCGCAGCGGATAGCCGCGCTCTTTATAGAAACTGTAACGGCTGCGGCCTTGTTGGCGGATGTCGGCGTTTTGATTGACCAGTTCAGCGACCCGTTCAAAACGGCTGAAAAATAATGGCACCTCTGCTGACAGGTTGATCAGTACCTGGATGCTGGCATCGGGTTCGCTATTGTGAGCGAGCAATACCGGTGGCGGATTATGCTGCGCCGCCTGGTAGATCGCATGTGGCACGAAGCTGTTCTGCTGGAAGGTCCACAAAAGGTCATCCAGCTGGCGCGTCTGCTCGGCCGATGCGGTATGAATATACACCCGGTTACCAAGCCGATAGGCTTTGTCGGCAAGGCGGCAGGCAAAGCTCGCGCGGATTTGCGCCGAGTCATCCTGCAGCAGATAAAAATCAACCTGCGTCACGGGCGCGTTCCATCAGGAATTGCACCAGCAAGGCCACCGGTCGCCCGCTTGCCCCTTTGTGCTTACCCGACTTCCAGGCAACGCCGGCGATGTCCAGATGGGCCCAGCGATAGGTTTTGCAAAAACGGGCCAGGAAACAGGCAGCGGTAATGGTGCCGGCGCTGCGGCCACCGATATTGGCCATGTCGGCAAAGTTGCTGGAAAGCTGTTCGTCGTATTCATCCCACAGGGGCAATTGCCAGGCACGGTCACCGGATGTCCGGCCGGCGGCCAGCAGTTCTTCCGCAAGCGCCTGATCATTGCTCAGCAGTCCCGTCGCGTGGTGACCCAGGGCAACCACACAGGCGCCGGTGAGGGTGGCGATGTCGACCACTACATCGGGTTCGAATTTATCCGCGTAAGTCAGAGCGTCACACAGGATCAACCGACCCTCGGCGTCGGTATTGAGGATTTCGATGGTTTGTCCGCTCATGCTGGTGACAATATCGCCGGGTTTGCTGGCATCGCCGTCGGGCAGGTTCTCGGTGGCGGGAACAATGCCGACCAGGTTGACGGGCAGGGACAGTTCGGCAGCTGTCGACACGGTGCCGAACACACTGGCCGCGCCGCACATATCAAACTTCATTTCGTCCATTGCCGCGCCGGGTTTGATGGAAATACCACCCGAGTCGAAAGTGACGCCTTTGCCAACCAGTACAACCGGGTTTTCGCCCGTCGTGCTGCCCTTGTACTGCATGATAATCAGTTTGGCAGGCTGGCGGCTGCCTCGCGATACCGATAGCAGAGCGCCCATGCCCAGTTTAGTCATGTCCTTTTCTTCCAGGATCTGCACTTTCAGCGCCGGGTGGGCTTTTTTCAGTGCCCTGGCCTGATCGGCAAGGTCGCCGGGGGTGCATAGATTTCCCGGCCGGTTACCGAGCAGGCGTGCCAGATCAATGCCGTTGGCAACGGCAATGCCACGTGTTACACCTTGCCTGGCGGTTTTCACTGCATCGCGATCGGCGACGGCAATTGCCAGTTTACGCAGAGGGTGCCTGGGTGGATTTGCATCGCTTTTGAGTTCGTCAAAACGATAAACCGCTTCGCGGCTGGCTTCAACGCTGCGTTGCGCTTTCCAGGCCAGATCGCGGTCTGCAACGACCAGCTCGGTGAGGTAGGAAAGGGCATCGGTGGCCGCGCTGGCGTGCACTGCTCTGGCTGCTGCCGAGGCGATTTCGGTAAAGGCTTGCGGTGATAGTTTTTTGTCTTTACCGCAGCCCACCACCAGAATGCGGGCAGCTTCAATGCGTCCCTTGGGATTGTGAATCAGGGTGGTCTTGCCGCAGCCGGTATCGATGTCACCGTGTTTCAGCAGTTCGCGCAGCTGGCCGCGGCTGGCTTTGTCCAGGCGCTCCGCTGCAGGTGAAAGACGGCGCGGGGATGAGACCCCCACCACGACACATGCGCAGCGCAATTTTTCGGGGCCACCGGTTTTGACATTGAAATCCATTGTCTGTTCCTCGCTTACTGGTAGAGTTAGTGTACTGGATGCCTTACCTGCGCCCAAATTTTTTAGAATAAAACCATGTCATCGGTCTTACGCCGCTACCTGAGCCTGGAATTACTGCAGTACTGGCTGGTCATCACCCTGGTGTTATGGCTGATACTGGTAGCTGCCAGGTTCTCCCTCTACCTGGGGCAGGCGGCCAGCGGCCAGTTGCCGGCGGCGATGGTGCTGTGGCTGTTGAGCCTGAAGTCGGTTGCATTTCTGGTCTTTCTGTTGCCGCTGACGCTGTTTCTGGCACTGTTGTGGTTGTTCGGCCGGCTTAATCGCGATTATGAGTCGCTGGTCCTGACCGCCAGTGGCGTTGGTCCGGCGCAGCTGTATCGGGCCGTTACGCTACCGGTCGTTGTGGTGACGCTGCTGGTGGCGATATTGAGCTGGTATCTGGTGCCGCGCACGGCCCAGCAGGGTTATCAGCTTCGCAACCAGGCTGAACAGCGTGTGGATATTGATGCGCTGGCACCGGGGCGTTTTCACGAGCTGCGCGGTGGGCGATGGCTGATTTTCGCACAGCGTGCCGGTGCCGAAGCCGGCACGCTGGAAGACGTGTTTGTGCATGTTCGTCATCCCCGGCGTTCACAGGTACTGGTGGCCGCGACTGCCAGGGTTGAGCAGGGCGGCGCAGCCGGCGATCAGTACCTGGTGCTGGGCAGCGGCCAGCGTTACGAAGGGGTACCCGGTCAGGCCGATTATCGTGTGCTCAGCTTTAAGGAATACGCGGTGAGAATTCGCTCGGCGTCGGCTGAAACGGGTAAAAAATGGGATGCGGTCGCTACCCGCCTGCTCTGGGGTGACCCCGACCTGCAGGCACAGGCCGAGTGGCAGATGCGGCTGTCGCGGCCGGTGACGGTGCTGGTGCTGGCGCTGATCGCCGTTCCCCTGACACGGTTTCGCCCCGCCATGAATCGTTATTATCCGCTGTGGATGGGGGTGCTGGTTTTTACACTCTATTTCAATCTGCTCGCGACCGGGCAGTTGTGGATTGAGCAAGGCCGGATACCCGCCTGGCTGGGTTTGTGGTGGGTGCACGGACTGCTGCTCGGCCTGATGGCCGGCTGGGCCGGCTTCAGACACTGGTGGTCGTACAGGCGGATGGCGTCGTGAAACGCCTGGACCTCTACATTGGCAGAGTGATTTTGCTGAATACACTGCTGACCTGGCTGGTGGTGATCGCGCTGGAGGGGCTGTTTGCATTTCTGGGCGAAATGGGTGACATAGGGCGCGGTGACTATGAACTCGGTGATGCCATCCTGTACATTCTGCTGGTCTTGCCTGGTCGTGCCTACCAGGCGTTTCCGATGTCGGTATTGATCGGTTCGCTGCTGGGTCTGGGGGGGCTGGCAGCACAGGCCGAGTTGCTCGCGTTCCGGCTGGCGGGTTGTTCACCGGCACGTTTCACGCGCGCGGTGTTGCAGGCAGGCGTGTTGATGCTGGTCGCGGTTGTTCTCATGGGTGAAGGCTGGGCACCGCTTTCCCGGCAGATCGCCGGGCAACTGCGGACCTCGGCTATTTTCGATGAGGTCAGTGTGCAGGGAGATTCGGGATTCTGGGTGCGTGACGGACAGCGCCTGATTCAGGTTGGTCAGAGCGAAGCGGATGGTAGTCTTAGCAGGCTGGTGGTGTTTGAAATCGATGCGACGCCCCGGCTGGTTTCTGCGGCAAGCGCATCACGCGCCCGTTATCAACAGGGCCGCTGGTTGCTCGAAGACCTGCAGGTCAGTCATTTCAGCGATCAAAGCGTCAAGGTTGAGAACACTGAACGAATAGCATGGCCTACGTTGATGGATCCGCGTCTGGCGCGGCTGTTGACGCGGGATCCACAAACCCTGTCTTTGCCGGATCTCCACCAATACATTGCCTACCTAAGAGCAAACGATACGGATGTCTCTTCATACCGTTTGAATTACTGGCAGCGCTGGGCGGCCCCGCTGGCAGCGATTGCCATGCTGTTCCTGTCGGTCAGTTTTGTGCTGGGACCGCTCGGTAAGCAGAGTGGCGGTCAGCGTGTTCTGGCGGGCGTTGTGCTCGGTCTGATTTTTAAACTGATTAATGACATCACTGCACACGCAGGGCTGGTGTATGGCATGCCGCCCTGGTTGAGTGCTGTGCTGCCATCTGCTGTTGTGTTTGCCGCGGGCCTGTTGCTGTTGCGACGCCGCAGCTGAACATAAAATCAGGCGTAAGATACGGGGAACCATTACCTCCGGTGCGGATTTTCATCCAGTTGCACGATGCGGGTTTCGGAATAACGGTCGTGCCAGGTGAGCTTCTGCCTGTCGATAAGCATCCAGGCATAGCCCAGCCCGAACAGCAATCCGGCTGGCAGGGCAATGATAAAACGCAACAGGCACTGCAGCCAGGTCACAGGGCCTGGCCTCAGGTTCTGCAGCTGTAATCTCCAGCTGCGCATGCCCAGGGTCTGCCCGCCGTGTACCCAGAACCAGGCGTAGAAAAAAAAGCTGATAAACAGCAGGTAGCTTGTTAACAACGGATTGTTTGCTTCAATCGCTTCGCCGCCCTTCAGGGGCAGCAGAATTGCCGTTGCGATAAAATAGATAGCCAGCAGTAACAGGGAGTCGTAAAACAGCGCCGCCAGTCGTCGCCACAGGCTGGCCGGTCTGGGTGCATTATCGGGGTCAGGCATGTCTAATTATTCAGGGTTTCAGGTAATCCTGCATTATAGAGCCGAAAGGCGTTCATGTATCCGTCAGCGGAATCGACAGCGCTGGTACCCGGCAATAATCTTTATATTTCCGGCAGGTGTTTCGTTGGAAAGAGTGTTCTATCAAGAAAATGACTTTTTTCTGGAAAGTTCCAGCATCAGGCT
>Ga0316198_10000612_pt1 | contig 19310 bp, 18 predicted proteins | sample OudBieAanoxic_MG_FD_204935 | JGI IMG/M metagenome (GOLD analysis project Ga0316198, IMG submission 204935) | Coastal sediment microbial communities from Oude Bieten Haven, Netherlands - site A anoxic | ecosystem: Environmental > Aquatic > Marine > Coastal > Sediment | place: Netherlands...
CCTTCCAGCGAGCCTTGTAGCTTGCCGTAGATATTAAAGCCATTTGAAAGGGTGCCGGGAACGCTAAGCTGCGTCACCTCAAAGCCCAGTTGACCGAGTTGCTCAGTTAAGGTTTCGGCAACTGCTTTTTCATTGCCTGATTCACTGTCGATTTTCACCAGCGAGATAAAATGTTCAACCAGCCTTTGTTGATTAATATTTGTCATCTGTATGCGACTTCTTTTCTGCGAAATAGACAAGAATCATAAACCTAACTGAGGCAGGGATAGATGGGTTACATCAAAGAAATGCCAGAAAGAAAAAGTGGGGCAGACTCCGACCCAACTTATTGCTGATTGGCATTAGTGATGGGTATTCCTGATTGGTATTAGTTGATTGCTATTCCTGATTAGTATTAGTGTTGCTTTATCATTGTTCTCCATAGAGAATAACACCTGGTTTGAGCGGTTTATTCAATAGTATAGATTTAGGAGTTTCAATCAGATGATGACAAAATGGGCGATACGATTTTTACAGATGGCCGAGCTAGTTGCATCTTGGAGCAAAGATCCCTCCACTCAAGTTGGGGCAGTGATCACCGAAAATAACCGCATTGTCTCATTAGGCTTCAACGGCTACCCCCATGGGATCTCCGACAGCGCCGAAACCGACAACCGGGAGATGAAGCTGCTGAAAACCCTCCATGCAGAAGAAAATGCCATACTCCATGCCAAGCGCGATCTGAGTAGCTGTGAGATCTGGGTGACCCACTTCCCCTGCCCTAACTGCGCTGCAAAGATAATCCAGACTGGTTTACGCGCCGTACATAGCCCACAACCCAGCGAAGATTTCCTGTCGCGCTGGGGAGATAAGATTAAAGTCAGCCAGGATATGTTCGACCAAGCCGGCGTCCAGGTCGATTGGATGCAGGTAGAGTCGTAGCGGCAAACTAATATGTGGTGGCCATATCTGAGGTCAAAGCTGGCTTAGGTATGGTTACTCCGCATGCTTAATTCAGGTTTAGATTGGATAAAAAGATGATATGCGCATCATGTGGCAACGAATCGGTTGTTAACTTTGGTAATTCCTATAGATATCTTTGCCGTACGTGCAAAAAATCAGAAGATCAGCCAGCAGAAAGTGAAGACTCCCCAACACTTCAAATTGAACCTGATGACATTAAATCAACTACGACTAATTCTGCCTACCGTTCCAACTATGGTGTTGCCCAAGCTATTTCAAAATTGTTGTCCTTTATTGGCTGGTTTATGGTGGTTGTGGGTACTGGAATAGTATTAGTCGGTTTAAATAACCTAAACCAAAACTCAGATCAAACTAGCTTAGTCATGACATTGCTTATACCAGGAGTCAGCATGGCGATATCGGGCCTTTTCCTTGTCGCCGCAGCCCAAGTCACACAAGCAACAGTTGATAACGCCGACCACACGAGAGAGATTTTGAAACTCCTCCAAAAGACAAACAATAAGCTACATTGAAAATCTAAAAGCTGGCTCAGTTTCATTACAAACATGCGAACTATTTGAAGCAGATTTAAGTCATCCAGTAAAAACTTAAGGAAGAGTAATGGACCCACTTCACAGCTATTTGCCGCCTACCTACATTCTGTAAGTAATACTGTCGCGACGGTGCAGAGCGACATATACAATATGACCATAACCAGCAAAAGCTTGGTCTATAAAGACACCCAAGTTCACTTTCAACATCAGCTTTGGAAGATCAAGCAGCAGAGTGTCTGCGCCGATCTAAAACAAGACTCAACCCAATACTCCCACTGCACTCAGCAAGCTAAGAGCATGTTCACTGAACTCTGCACCGAGTTATCAAGCATGGATAATTTAAGCAGCAAAGGCAGACAGATATCCAACATGTACTGCAACGCCTCCCTCAACTATAAGCCCATGATCGCCCACATCAGCGCCCCAAAGCCGAAGAGCGAACAGGAGCAGAGGCAGAAAGCATGCAACCTCCTCATATTGAAAGCCATGCAAGACAAAAGTTCAGCGACTCAAAAGCAGAAAGAAGCAGCCTGCGCCGCCGTTGAATAGCCCATCAACCGAACATAAAAATCTAACCAGAACATAACCCTAGGACAAAACACAGAGCTTTCCCTTTTAATTAGAAATATGTGATATATATTGAAATCCATACTCAAAGTAGATTAATGTGTGCGCAACAAGGGAAATGCAGGCAGAACTCAACTTCTTAAAAAGTAGAGCAAACAGCCATTCAGGGATGAAGAGAATGAACATATTAAATTCAGCTCAAACCATTGATTTATACCAACCTGACCCTGAGGAATCCCCACGAAACATGCAGATAACAATGCTATCTTTTTCACTTTTATTTTTTTGCGCCAATAGCGCTACTGTTTATGATATTAATCGCAGGTGTTATCTCTGAATATATCCTATCTGCTGCCGGAGTAGGAACAAGCCCTGACTTCCTTCGATAAAATAGCTCATCCCCCAAAGAACTTCGCAGCAACGATATCGCCCGGCTAACTTTTGGTGAGTTTGAGTTTACCAGAGCTGCAGCTTTTCCTATGCTCTTTGTTTCATAGACTTTTATGAAAATAACTAGAGTTATGATGTCAATATTGGCTATCCTGCTCGCAATTGTTTTTGACATGCTTAACGGTTGGTCATTTGTTCTTGTTAGGCTAGTATCGGATGTATTGCTAGGCGTAAAAACGTACCTTATTTTTTTGCAAAATGTTTGCATAGCTGATATCGATTTCAAGCAGTGAGCGATTATAGGTGGCATAACTCATCGCACCTGTTTGGATTATCTACCTGAAAGCACCTTTTAAACTGATAAGGTGCTCCGCTTAGTTTTTACTTCTCTTTTGATTCACTCGCCCGGCCTTTTTTGGGAGTAACATTGTATTTTTTATGGGTACTAGGTTTAGCCTCAAATAATTGAATCTTTATGGTATTATGGATAAATAGGTAACGAATAAACAGGAAGAGCGCGGCTGAAACTAGATACAGGTTTTGTAAATTGTCGACGATTGGCATTTGAGGGAATTCATTTTTGCTGAGCAGACTCAATGTGCCAAGTAGTATTAACAATGCGCTCAAAATTAAAAACTGATAATGCATTGGTAATAGCCTTTTTTTACAGATAAATGAGGCGGCATAAATACTGCTCCAACCAATAATAGCCCCCAAGGCTATGTCGATTGGCCAATGGGCGCCAACAGATATTCGTGATAAGCCAACAATGACTGCCAATGAGACAAAAAATATTCGGCTTAAGAGTCGTCTGGAAGATAAAAATGCAACTCCGGCAAGTAAAAAAATGGTTGCAGTATGGCCTGAAGGGAAGCTTTTACTATGGCGAGCATCACCGATAATCGTTATCTGTTCTAATAATGCGGCTGGACGATAGGCATCAAAATAGCTTTTCAGAGTGTGAGTCATAACTAGGCAGATCATCGCTGCTAAAAGCGTCCTTAAGATCCAAGCGGGTTTAAAGCAAAGTACCATGACCATGATACTCCCTGTGACGACTCCATTCCCCATGTCGGTAACACTTGCGAGAAGCTCAGGGCTGAAATGTTGGCTGGTTTGGTTTATTTTGAAAAAATAAGCGCTATTAACACTCTCTTTCATTAGTAGCAGAAATGCACTCACTAGCACGAACAGCACCCACAAAAAGCCCGAGTCATGTTTTGAAAATGTATCGAGGTGGTGAGTGGTATTGCTGTTGCTTTGTTGGATAAAGGCTAGGTCCAGCTTAGTCATACTTTTCTCTTGATGAGTTGATTTAAGGGGATTCTATTGGTTGGGGTGTGAAGGAAATGTCGTTGCGTTGGTTAACATTTGATCTAACTTGACTTTTTTTGCTACCAATTCGCTCCTATAAAGACAAAAGACAGAAAAGACAGGACAGCCATATCTTTTGTGCTTTAGCTTATCCTCTACTAGGCTTTAAGTTACCTTAACTCTTAACTTATTAGCCTAGTGGCCTAATGCGGGATATCGATTATGACCTCAGCTCGACGTATCTTGATAGACCCAGAATCAACTCCCTTCTATCACATCATAAATCGCTGTGTCAGAAGGGCTTTTCTGTGTGGGGAGGATAAGCTCACAGGTAAAAGCTTTGAGCATAGACGTGGCTGGATTGTCGATAAAGTCAAAGCGCTTTCAACTATCTTCTGTATCGATATTTGTGCCTATGCAGTGATGAACAACCACTATCATTTAGTCCTTAAAATCGATACTGACAAAGCCAACTCATTGAGTAACAAGGAAGTCATTAGCCGATGGTGTAAAGTCACCAAAGGGCATGCGGTAGCAGCCAAGTATATGAATGGTGAAATATTAATTGAGGGAGAACGCTTGCTTCTCGATAGTTTACTCGCCGAATGGCACGAGCGTCTATCGAGTATTTCATGGTTTATGAGGTGCCTTAATGAGGAGATAGCACGTAGGGCTAATCGTGAAGATGAGTGTAAGGGGGCATTCTGGGAAGGGAGGTTTAAATCCCAAGCCTTACTCGATGAACAAGCACTACTTGCATGTATGATGTATGTGGATTTAAATCCTATCAGAGCAGGTATTGCAGACACAGTGCAAACCTCTGATTTCACTTCTATTCAAGAACGCATTGCCGAATTAAATTCGGTTGATACAAACGACTGTAATCCTACCGCCACCAATACTGAAAAATCAGAGTCTACTGCAGGCGAGCCACTAAAACCACTCGCTGAATTCGATGGTTCAGCCCATCTTGCTACTCAATCAGGTATCCCATTTCATTTCTGTGATTATCTACAACTCATCGACTGGACGGGTAGAGCCATTAGAAATGATAAAAGAGGGTTCATTGATTCAAACCGACCTAAATTGCTTAATGAACTAGGTATTGCCCCCGATGCCTGGATAACGTCAGCCAAAGAGTTTCGTCGTCAATACAGTGGAATCAGCGGTCGCTGGGACGCCATGTGCGAATTCAAAATGCAACATCAAAGCGGAAAATGGTGCAAAGGGAAGGCTTATAGTAATGCGCTTCACCCATCACCATAAATGCAGTGGGGGCTCCTCAGAGTAAGAGTTAAATTTTCTACACCAAAGCCAAAAAACCATGCTCACTTCCCACCGAGTTGGCAACAGCTGTCAATCTGTCTTTTATTCCCTGCTCAATACCCACGCCAGCTTCAAGCAGATCATCAACCGCAATAAAAGCGATAGTCGTCTGGTTGCAGCTTTCATAGTGATACGCATAACCTTTCTCAATAGTCCAAGCCACCGCGGCACTCCCATTACTTGCATTACAAGACGCTCCGGCAGTCTTCAACTGTTGCACCTTTTCATCCAGTGACCTGACAAGCGTAAAATCAAAGGAGAGGACAAAATCTTCATTACCATACCAATCCGCTTTTAGCGCCTGAAAATTGATCCACATCTCCAGCTGGGTCAACAAGGGTTTGAGCGAACTCGAGAAGCGGCTATCGGCCGCTATCGTAATGGGAAGTCCTTGTTGCAACTCTTCTATTGCTTGTGCTTCTGATTTTTCTTTTGTCATGGGTAATGGCTCATTGAGCATTGTGATGATAAGCGTGATTTTGCTATCTAACGATCTCAGATGCAACCACAACAAATAAAGGGGGCGTATCGAATTAGAGTCCAGCGACTCAAACACCGCCGCAGGTTATAACAGCTGTACAGCAATGTTTTTATGATAGTTACCATCACCTCAGTAAGTGGGAAATTTAATAACCATTTCAGCAAGAAATATAGATACACCATAACTTAAACGAGAGACTATTACTTAAGGGAGACTATTACTTAAACGAGGCGCCAATCAATTTACACTCTGGTACATTGCAAAAGCTTAAAATAAACTTAATTATAGATTAATCAAACCTTTAATTAAGCTTAACTTAACATAAATCAAAACTTAAATATTCTGACGACTTCATCTCACAAGCATTTAACGAAAAATATTAACCCTGTTAAACAAATACTTACCATAACACCTCGTAATTTCCGACTCATTGAGAAACTATATACGAGTTTACACTTACTTGCCATTTACTCTTAAATGTCACGGTTAAAGGATGACTACAGCGAACAAATAAAATATGGGTTCAACCTCGATTTTTAAAAATAAGTAACCTAATATCAGGTACTAGACAAGATATCTTTACCTCACTATATGCAGTAAAAGTTCAGCCTCACTGCTGAATAAAAACAGATAGGGTAAACCGTTTAATTTACTGAGGCACATCAGTATCAGGATTGACGATTGAGAAATGAAAGTTGCCAATATTAACTTGTTATTTCTGGTTACTAGGCGCTTAAGGGACACGAACTATTTGCAAACTATTAGGCCAATATACAGCCAAGGAATTTAGATGAAGATCAGCCATTTCTTAATACTAGTGACATTAACCCTACCCTTTTCATTGTCTGCTGGCGCCAATGCTCTTGCAGATGAGGAACGACTGGTACTTGAGTCTTGCATGTCGCTCATAAAAGCGCCTGAAGATGCCTCAGCCAATGCCTGTGTTTACTATATTCAGGGGTTTCTGGCTGGTTCCTCAACCACAAGAACAAATTATGTATTCAGTGAAACATCAGGGGAATTTTTAGATAGAGCCTACCAAACGAGAGTGGGGAAACGTACATCAAAGGAACAGCTGATCCAATTATGCATTCCCAAGAATGAAAATGTTGACCATCTCATTGAGCGCCTCGTTGGACACTTGTCACATCCAATCGAGTCGATGCAACTGCTACACACCCAAATTTACCAAGCACTCGCTGTGGAATCCTCATGCTCATAAGTCACTGCAAGCTGCAGATAGAAATTTAGCAGCAGCTCAATGGATTGAACCTTAACCAACCCAGTGAACTTATTGGCGACGGTAAAACTAACGATACCAAGACAAGGGCTTTCTTCACCTTGCCACCTTGCGTTTATTTACCAGTTTTTACATTTACCAGGTTTAATGAATGACGATGAAAAAAAGTAAATTATTACCAGTCGAAACAAGTCGATATTTGCCGAGCCACACACTCAGCCTCAGCTTAACTCTGGCTCTCTTTTGGTGGGTTAACTCAAACTACAGCAACCCACTTTTGCTGTCACTGGGCGCCGCTTCTATCCTACTCGTTCTCTATATTGCACACAGGATGGATGTGATTGACCATGAGTCTCAACCAGTTCACCTGTCAGTAAAAATGCCTGGCTACCTGCTATGGCTAACCAAAGAGATCATTGTTGCCAATATCTCTGTGGTCAAACACATCTGGCTTGGCAATAGCAGCATCTCCCCAACCCTTGTCACGATAGACGCCAGTCAGCACACAGATCTTGGCAAGGTTATCTACGCCAACTCTATTACCTTGACGCCGGGTACAGTCACAGTGGACTTAGTCGGTAATCGCATGACCATCCATGCCTTGGTCAAAGACAATATCGATACCTTAAAAGCCGGAGAGATGGACAGCCGGGTAACTGAATTGGAAAACAGATGTTAACTGCAGCCACTATCGCAATTCTTGTTGTCATGCTCCTGGCGATCATTCGCTGCGTCGTGGGGCCAACGCTATACGACCGAATCCTGGCATTTAATATGTTTGGCACCAAAACGGTCCTGCTGATCTCGATACTGGGCTTTTTGATGGGCCGACCCGAATTTCTGGATATTGCTCTGGTATATGCCCTTATCAATTTTATCAGTGTTATCGGCGTATTGCGCTTTTCCGACTCCGTTGAGTTCAAACACTCGCATCAAGATCAAACATCAACTAAAGAGGGTAAACAATGAATCTCTTACTCGAGATCGGCAGCGGCTTGTGTTTGCTGCTCGGCTGCTTTCTCTGTCTATCGGGTGGGATTGGCATATTACGCTTCCCGGACTTCTTTACCCGCATGCACGCAGTGGGCGTGACCGACACCTTAGGTGCGGGGATGATACTCATTGGCCTGATGCTACAAAACCCAGAGGGTCTGGTGCTGCTTAAGTTAATGATGATCTTACTGTTCACACTATTTATCAACCCTACTGCAAGTCATGCACTGGCCAAGGCTGCCCTACGCAACAACTTGCAGCCGGTGCTCGACAAATCAAGCAACAAGGGAGGAAACAAGCCATCGAAACCTTAGTTGATGTTGTTCTACTAACCTTTCTCGTCATGATTGCTATTGCCATTGTCCGGACCAAAGATCTGTTGGCCGTGGTGATGTTGACCGGGATCTATGGGTTATTATCCGCGAGCTTCTTTGTTGTATTAGATGCTGTAGATGTGGCCTTTACCGAAGCCGCTGTAGGCGCGGGTATATCTGGTTTGCTGATGCTGGCAGCCATCACCATGACAGGTCGCGCCGAGGCACCTAAGCGTCATAAACCTCTGTTGGCTTTATTGGTGGTATTTGTCACAGGTGGCATGCTGATTTACGGCACCTTAGATATGCCCTATTTTGGCAGCTTCGACGCACCGATTCATCAACATGTCGCCCCTCGCTATATAAATGACTCTATGCAGGAGGTCGGTGTACCTAATATTGTCACCTCAGTACTGGCTAGCTACCGAGCATTTGACACCTTAGGAGAGGTTGCCGTTATCTTTACTGCCGGTATTGGTGTGCTGTCACTGCTGTCACTGCCCCGACGCCGCAGGTCATCTCAATTAGATGAGAGCAGCAAAGATCAGATGCATGAGCAGCATATGGTGCTGCGTATTATTAGCAAAATACTGATCCCCTTTATCCTGTTGTTTGCACTCTATGTGCAGTTTCACGGCGACTTTGGTCCTGGAGGTGGTTTTCAGGCGGGAGTGATCTTTGCCGCCGCAATCATCCTCTATGCCATGTTATTTGGGCTAGAGACCGCAAGGCGTGTCTTTAATCAATCGATAATCCAACTGATCGCCGCTATCGGCTTATTGCTCTATGCCAGTGTTGGCGTGGTATCGCTATTTAACGGCGGTAACTTCCTAGATTACAACGTATTAGCGCAAGACCCCATTGCTGGCCAGCATTTAGGTATTCTGCTGATCGAACTGGGAGTGGGCTGCACAGTCACCGCGGTGATGATCATTATCTTTTTCAACTTCGCAGGCCGCAGAGAAGCACAACAGCACTCTACTAAACAGAACAGTCATGAACTAAACAGCACTGATCAGAGCTGTACTGAACTAAAGGAGGCGGAATGATGCTACTGGGACTCTATAACTACTGGATCGTGGTGATGCTGATGATGATCGGTTTCTATATCGTCATAGCCCATGGCAACTTGATCAAAAAATTGGTTGGCTTAACTATTTTTCAGACCTCGGTTTTTATCTTTTACATCAGTATGGGCAATGTCGACAGTGGTAGCGCACCTATCCTGGCAGAAGGTGTGGCTCGCTACTCTAACCCCCTTCCCCATGTGCTTATTCTCACCGCGATTGTGGTTGGTATTGCGACGACGGCGCTCGGCCTTGCACTGGTCGTAAGAATCAAAGAGTCATACGGCTCTATAGAAGAGCATGAGATTCAAATTCAAGATCAGCTTACTGAGGACAAAACATAGTGTTAGCCCATCTGCCTATTTTACAAGTTATTGTGCCGCTGATGGCCGCGCCTTTATGCTGGTTCCTAAACCGCTCTAAACTGGTATGGCTATTCGCCCTACTGGTGAGCGCTTTTACCTGCCTCAATAGCATACTCCTGCTGCAACAGGTGATGTCATCTGGCACCATTATCTATCAGCTCGGAGGGTGGGATGCCCCTTGGGGAATCGAATATCGCATCGATGAGCTCAACGCCCTTTTACTGCTGATCATCTCATCCGTCGGCACGGTAGTCCTGTTTGCAGCACATACCAGTATCCAAAAAGAGCTGCCGGAAGATCGCCACACGCTCTTTTATAGCCTATATCTGCTGTCAATAACGGGTATGTTCGGCATCGTCTCCACTGGTGATGTGTTTAATGTATTCGTATTTCTGGAGATATCTTCACTATCGGCCTATGCCCTGATTGCCTTGGGCAAGGATAGACGCGCCCTTTGGGCCGCTTATCAATATCTGATCATGGGAACCATAGGCGCTACCTTTATTTTGATTGGGATCGGCCTGCTCTATCAGATGACAGGTACGCTGAATATGGCAGATCTCGCCAATCGGCTCGAAGAGGTTAATCAAACACGTACCGTATTTGCCGCATTTGCCTTTTTAATCGTCGGGGTCTGTTTAAAGCTGGCACTATTCCCACTGCATCTGTGGTTACCTAATGCCTACGCCTATGCCCCTTCAATAGTGACCGCTTTCCTTGCTGCAACGGCGACTAAAGTTGCAGTTTACCTACTGATCCGCTTCACCTATACGGTATTTGGCATCGAGTTTTCCTTCTCCACTCTGCCGCTGCAGAACATATTTATTGTCCTTGGGCTAGTCGGGATCTTCGCCGCCTCAACGGCAGCGATATATAAAACCAATGTTAAACATATCTTTGCCTATTCGAGCATAGCTCAGGTTGGCTACATGATTATTGGCTACGCGATAAACACCAGCACAGGGCTTATGGCCACCCTGCTGCATCTATTTAATCACGCCTTAATGAAGAGCGCCCTGTTTTTGGCGCTAGGCGCGGTGATGTACCGCATAGGCAGCGTACAACTTAGCCAGTTTCAAGGGCTAGGACGACAGATGCCCCTCACCATGGCAGCCATAGTTGTAGGTGGATTGAGCCTGATAGGGGTCCCCTTAACTGTAGGTTTCATCAGCAAGTGGTATCTGCTCGTCGCCGCCGTTGAAACGGGAATGTGGCCGGTGGCAGTGCTGATACTACTCGGTTCTCTACTGGCAATCCTTTATGTATGGCGGATCGTTGAAACAGCCTATTTCAAGCCCCCTCTACCGGGTCGTGAAGCGGTGCAGGAAGCACCTTGGACTTTTCTTGCCCCAATTTGGGCACTGGTACTGGCCAATATCTATTTTGGCATCGATACCCGCCTTAGTGTGCAGGTGGCACAGGCGGCTTCTCAAAGCTTGTTTGGAATTAACCCATGAATCTTTCTTTGGCGCTGATGTTACAGCTAACCATTATATTGCCCCTGGTCGCCACACTGGCGATTCTGGCGACAGGTAAAAAACCTAATCTTCGTGAGGCTGTAACGATAAGCATCAGCCTTGCTGTACTTTACTGTGTGATAAACCTATATCAAGGACTTATTGCGGGAGCGACTATCGAGGCATTTTGGTGGGAGCTTTTGCCAGGGTTGGAAGTGAGTTTTGTCGTCGAACCCCTAGGGATGCTTTTCGCCTTGATAGCCAGTTTTCTCTGGCTCATCACAACTCTTTATGCCGTTGGCTATATGCGCGGCCACAAGGAAGAGAATCAAACCCGCTTTTACCTTTGTTTCGCTATCGCCATAGGCGCCGTGATGGGGCTCGCTTTTTCGGCCAACCTGTTTACGTTGTTTATTTTTTACGAAGTATTGACCCTGTCCACCTATCCTTTAGTTACCCACGCAGGCACTGAAAAGGCCAAAAATGGAGGGCGGGTTTATCTGGGTATTTTACTCGGGACCTCCATCGCCTTCTTCCTACTGGCGATTATCTTAACTTGGTTTGTGGCCGGCACCTTGGACTTCACCGCAGGCGGCGTCTTTGGCTCCGATGTTGATACTAGCTTGGTGGGAGCAATACTCGTACTGTTTGTATTTGGTATTGGTAAAGCGGCAATCATGCCCTTCCATCGCTGGCTCCCCGCCGCGATGGTGGCGCCAACCCCCGTAAGTGCCTTGCTACATGCCGTAGCGGTCGTCAAGGCCGGGGTCTTCACCATCTTAAAGGTCTGCGTGTTTATCTTTGGTATCGAGCTATTACCAACCCTGCCGACGACCGAATTCCTGCTCTATTTAGCTGGCGCATCTGTCTTGCTCGCCTCGATAGTGGCAATGCGTCAGGACAACTTAAAAGCACGACTCGCCTACTCTACGGTGAGCCAGTTGGGTTACATCACCATAGGGGCACTGCTGGCCACCTCATCCGGGGTTATTGGCAGCTCGATGCACATTGCCACCCATGCTTTTGGCAAGATCACCCTGTTTTTCTGTGCAGGTGCCATTCTGGTGGCGACCCATAAATCGAAAATAAGCGAAATGCGCGGTATTGGCTTTACTATGCCTGTCACCATGGCGGCCTTTTTTATCGCCAGTCTGAGTATCATAGGTGTCCCACCCGCTGGCGGCACCTGGAGTAAGTGGTTCCTGTTGATGGGTACGATAGAGACAGGTTATTGGGTCATTATGATGGTGCTGATGGTAAGCTCACTGCTCAATATCGCCTACCTGCTGCCTATCCCATATCATGCTTTTTTCCCTGGCAAGGGCCACCCAACGGCAAAAACTGGGATCAAAGAAGCACCACTGCTGTCATTAATCGCGCTATCTGTCACCACCTTAGGTTGCCTGATCTTGTTCCTCTACCCGCAACCCCTCTATGAGTTGGCAAAAACCATCTTAACTGTACCTGGAGTCAGCCATGGGCACTAACAACAAGAATGACAAGCAGTATCTGTTTGATAACCCCAAAAACACTAAACGGGTTTTACAACTACTTTATGCCTGCTGTGCATTGCTTGTGGTGCTTGATTTTGTCATCCATCGCCATGTCTATCATAGCTGGGAAAACCTGCCAGCCTTCTACCCCATCTATGGCTTTGTCGGCTGTGTGGTCTTGGTGATCGTAGCAAGGTGGATGAGAACCTTTCTGATGCGCTCAGAGGACTATTACGATAAGCAGTATGACGACAATGACGACAATGACGACAAAAACAGTTTAGAAAAAATTTGTGATGACAACGGTTTAGAAAAAGCGACTGATGAAAACACCCACGAGGGTGCAAACAATCAGACTGAAAACAAAAAAATAGGTGATCACGATGTGGATGCTTGAGCTACCGCCCTTTACCCTGTTCTTTATAGGCGGGCTTATTGCTGCAATGACCCGGGGCAAACTACGCGGTGCGATAATGGTGGCCATTCCATTCGTTAGCGCATTGCACCTGTGGACTGTGCCTGAAGGCATTCATCTGCAACTGACATTCTTAGATTATGAGCTGGTGCCATACCGCGCTGACAAACTGAGCCTGATGTTTGGCTATGTATTTCATATCGCCGCATTCATCTCCATTATCTACTCGCTCCATGTTAAAGATACCGTACAACAGGTAGCAGCCATGCTTTATGCAGGTAGTGCGCTGGGCGCGGTATTTGCCGGCGACCTTCTGACCCTATTTGTATTCTGGGAGCTACTGGCATTTACCTCAGTATTTCTGATCTGGGCGCGCAGAACGTCCCGCGCTTATCATGCCGGGATGCGATACCTGATCATTCAAGTGCTATCAGGTGTCATCTTGCTGGTAGGCGCACTATTTTATGCCGCTGAAACGGGCTCTCTGGCCTTTGACTTTATTGGCCTAGATAGTATCGCTGGCTGGCTGATATTTATCGCGTTTGGCATTAAATGTGCCTTTCCCTTTGCCCATAACTGGCTCACCGATGCCTACCCAGAAGCGACGCCTACAGGTACCGTTATCCTCAGTGCATTTACCACTAAGGTGGCCGTTTATGCACTGGCGCGCGCCTACCCTGGCACCGAGCTGTTGGTTTACATTGGCGCCGCCATGACCTGCTTCCCTATCTTCTTTGCAGTAATCGAAAATGATCTCCGCCGCGTATTGGCCTATAGCCTGATAAACCAAGTCGGCTTTATGGTGGTTGGTATTGGTATCGGTACCGCACTGGCAATCAATGGCGCCATTGCACATGCCTTCAACGATGTGATCTTTAAAGGCCTGCTGTTTATGAGCATGGGCGCTGTACTGCATATGACCGGCAGAATGAACGGCTCAGATCTGGGCGGCCTGTATAAGACCATGCCCAAGACCACGATACTCTGTATCGTTGGCGCGGCCTCTATCTCAGCCTTCCCGCTGTTCAGTGGTTTTGTCAGTAAGTCGATGGTGATGTCAGCAGCACTTGAAAACGGTTATGACTGGATCTGGTTGATGCTACTGTTCGCCTCCGCCGGTGTGTTCCATCATGCAGGGATCAAGATCCCTTACTTTGCCTTCTTCGCCCACGACTCGGGACTGCGCGCCAGCGATCCACCGCGCAATATGCTGTTCGCCATGTTTATCGCCGCTAGCCTCTGTGTTGCCATCGGTATCTACCCTGCTGCGCTTTACTCGCTGCTGCCATATGATACGGGCTATAACCCATACGATGCGACCCACGTATTAGCGCAAACTCAGTTACTGCTGTTCTCAGCCTTAGCCTTTGTTTGGTTGAATCTCAGAGGCATGTACCCGCCAGAGCTACGCTCGACCAACTTAGATGTAGATTGGATCTACAGGCGTGCCATTCCCAACGTGCTGCAAAAAGTGTTTGCGGTAATTTGGCAGGCAGACGGCGCGCTGCGCAACGCTGTTACCAGTAGACTAAGTCAATGCCAGAGCTTTATCGCCAGCAAGCATAAAGGCTTAGGCGGCCTGCTCTCAGGCTCATACCCCTCTGGCAACATGGTGTTGTGGGTAGCGGTGCTACTGGCGTCCTACCTGTTTATCGGGTTTGTGAGTAAGTTGGCTGCTTAAGTAGCGATGACTTAGAAAAGAGAATCAAAGCGGCTTGCATAGCGATATGCAAGCCGCTTTGTTATGTTGAATGTAAGCAAAATGGGGGCTGAATCTGACGAATCCCTACAAAAAGATAAGATTAAATAATGACGAAAAGACAGGACAGCCATATCTTTTGTCTTTTCTGCTATCCCCAACAGGGCCTTAATTTACTCAGCCAGGCCTAATGTGGGGTATCGATTATGACCTTCGCAAGAAGAACGCAGTTTTTATAGAGTTTAGTACCCCAAAATCTACGCCCTTCTATCACTCCATCAAACTTCCAGAGCAATTAACCCAATACCGGCTGTTACCATCAACCAATACAAAGCACCTATGACGATCCAAACCCAGTTAAGCCCGGTAAGGCGATCATTTACAGGATGTTCCACAGCTTCAAGCGCAAAATTAATCGCCTGTTGAGCCTTATAGATGGGTATCAACGCAAATAAAGGCAAAACTATGCTCAATACAACCAAAGCCATATGGCTTGTTTCAATGTTAATTATGTTGTTTGAAATGGCACTTGCCAATTGCAGCAGTACGAAAATAGTAGCAAGAGCTGAATATCCCCAGATATATTCTCGCTTTGTCTCCTTTATGTATTCATTAACATAGACAAAAAGCGAGTGAGTAAAAAATATTGCAAATATACTGCGAGCTATCGGCCATGCATCTAGCTCATAGTGCTTCTTTAAACACTGCCACTGTTTGAAAAACCAGACAAGTTGATACATTCCATATGTCATAACAAACATGATAACTAGTTTTTTGAGTGAAACGTGAAAAAGAGGTACTGAATCAGTATTAACCTCTTGTTTTATTCTAATATCATCTGTCCCCAATGATTCACTTGGGTTGCTGGTAATCTCATTCATTGAAAAATCCCTTTATTTTTTATCCAACTCTTTTGCGTTCAAAAGAGCATAAGTTAATTTATCAATTCCAGTCAGATTCACTCTAGCCAGAACTGATGCCATTCTAATACAAAATATTGATAAAGTTACAAAACCCACCTTATTATTAATAAAGTGTGATAAGAATTCAGACCTATCTAAGAGGTAGCCCTCCTCCAGTTAAAGATATAAGGGAGCTAGCTAATTATTTAACAACATTCAAGTACCGTCGCAGGTTACAACAGTCCCCGTTGGAAGTTGCCGAAGGGATTTGGAATAAATCACGTGAAGCCGACATGGATGTCGGATTAGCTTTCGGGGGATGGGCGAATGGAAACGGAGTTTCCGGTTAATAGCGCGCGGCAGGGATAGCCGAGCTGGATGGAATTATAGGGATATAATTCGGATCATCGGAAACGTTAGCTATTTTCAAGAAAGACCAGAGGAAGACAACTTCGCCGGGGCGTCATAGGTACTTTGGTTTACGGAGAATCAAGCAATCCCCCTTGCCCTACTCTTTATTACGAGAAGGGAATGGAATTCCACGACGCCTACTCTCTCAAAGTAAGCAAACGGAGTTTGGAATCTTACAAGAATCAAAGTCACTGGATCCCAGCTAAAAGAATCGCCGGGATGACGATAATAGTCAGGCAAAATAATAAAATCTCGCCCATAAAAAAACGAACCACAAAGGGTTCGTTTTAGACAATTCGCGGCTAAAGTCCTACATCAAATGAAGCTGACTACTCCGTAATGACGTTACTGCCGACGGTAAGACAATAAAGCCGATGGTTTTCGCCGCGGAGTTGACTATTGTCAATGAGCAGCGAAAACCTGAGGCTGAAGCCGTATTACCTAGGCCAAGTAGTCATTTACTCGTAATCGGACATTGGCACACACGCACAGAAAAGATTGCGGTCACCAAACACATCATCGATACGGTTAACCGTCGGCCAGAACTTATTCACCTTAACCGCTGACGTTGGGAACACGGCTGTCTCACGGCTGTAAGGACGCTCATCGAACGCAGGGTCCATGATGTCAGCCAATGTATGCGGTGCATTGTGCAGCGGGTTGTTATCCGCTGGCCACTCGCCTGACTCGACGCGAGACGCTTCGCCGCGGATAGAGATCATCGCTTCGATGAATCTGTCCAGCTCAACCTTAGACTCAGATTCAGTCGGCTCAATCATCAAGGTTCCCGCAACAGGGAAGCTCATGGTTGGTGCGTGGAAACCATAGTCGTTCAGACGCTTAGCGATATCCATCTCGGTGACGCCCGATGACTCTTTAAGCGGACGCAGATCGATGATGCACTCGTGAGCGACGCGGTCATTACGGCCGGTGTAAAGCACAGGGTAATGTTCAGACAGCTTCTTCATCACGTAGTTAGCATTCAGCAGTGCAACCTGCGTTGACTGACGAAGTCCCTGATGACCCAGTAACTTGATGTACATCCAAGTGATCGGCAAGATGCTTGCGCTGCCATATGGCGCCGCAGAAACCGCACCATTGTTGTCAGACTCACGACCATGCTTAACCACAACGTGACCTGCGACAAATGGCGCTAAGTGAGCCTTAACACCGATAGGGCCCATACCGGGTCCACCGCCACCATGTGGAATAGCGAAGGTCTTATGCAGGTTAAGATGAGATACATCGGCACCGATAGAACCAGGTGTTGTCAGACCAACCTGCGCATTCATGTTTGCGCCGTCAAGATATACCTGACCGCCATGTTGATGAATGACTTCACAGATCTCACTTACCGTCTCTTCATACACGCCGTGCGTCGATGGGTAGGTGATCATGATACATGACAGGTTCTCAGCCACTTCGGCCGCTTTCGCCTTGAGGTCTTCCATGTCTACGTTACCAGCCTTATCACAGGCGGTAACGACGATCTTCATGCCAGCCATCTGAGCCGAAGCCGGGTTAGTACCGTGAGCAGACTGAGGGATCAGGCAGACATTTCTGTGAGCATCGCCACGTGAGATGTGGTAATTCCTGATAGCCAGCAGACCGGCATATTCACCAGATGCACCAGAGTTGGCCTGCATACACATGGCATCATAACCTGTGATGTCGACAAGCCAATCGGCGAGTTCTTCGATAAGGTCGGTATAACCTTGGCTCTGATCGAGCGGGCTGAACGGGTGCATGTTACCGAACTCAGGCCAGCTAATCGGCATCATCTCAGTCGCCGCATTCAGCTTCATGGTGCATGAGCCGAGTGAGATCATCGAGTGGTTCAGCGCCAGATCTTTATTTTCGAGACGCTTGATGTAACGCATCATCTCGGTTTCGCTGTGGTAGCTGTTAAAGGTCGGGTGAGTCAGGATGGCGTCGGTACGGATAAGCTGAACCGGAATTGAGTTGCTGCCAGCCTTGATGATTTGTGCATCGAGTGCGGCGACATCTAATCCATGACCTTCACCTAAGATGACATCGAATAGCTCGGCGATATCTTCACGAAGCGTGGTTTCTGCCAGGCTGACACCTAGTACGCCATCAGAGTCGATGCGCAGGTTAAGACCCGCAGCCACGGCGCGGGCCGTAATAGCTTCGCTGTCGCTGCTTTTTAGAGAGAGAGTATCGAACCAGGTATTGTTAACCAGCTCAACACCTTTCGCCGTCAGGCCAGATGCCAGAATATCGGTCAGGCGATGAATACGCTCGGCGATAATCTTAAGGCCTTGTGGACCATGGTATACGGCATAGAAAGAGGCCATATTGGCCAAAAGCACCTGTGCGGTACAGATGTTTGAGTTCGCTTTTTCGCGGCGGATATGCTGCTCACGAGTCTGCATTGCCATACGAAGTGCGCGGTTACCGCGGGTATCTTGTGATACACCGATAATACGACCGGGCAGTGAACGCTTATGTGCGTCACGGGTAACGAAGAAGGCCGCGTGTGGACCACCCATTCCCATAGGGACGCCGAAACGCTGAGCACTACCGAAGACCACGTCTGCGCCCATAGAACCAGGTGACTTAAGCATGACCAGCGACATGATGTCAGCAGCAACCGATACTACCGCCTTCTTGGCTTTCAGCTCGGCAAATAGCTCGGTAAAGTCGGTGATTTCGCCGAAACGGTTAGTGTACTGGAACAGGGCACCAAACAGTTCGTGGTTAACGGCTTCACTTGCGGGGCCGACGACAATCTCGAAACCAAAACATTCTGCGCGGGTTTTCACGACATCTAATGTTTGTGGGTATACGTCATCGGCGACGAAGAATATGTTGGCTTTTTTTGCCTTAGAGACACGCTTTGCCAGTGCCATGGCTTCAGCCGCTGCGGTGGCTTCATCGAGCAGAGAGGCCGAGGCAAGGTCGAGACCGGTCAGATCCATAGAGACCTGCTGGAAATTAAGAATCGCTTCTAAACGGCCCTGAGCGATCTCTGGCTGGTAAGGGGTGTAAGCCGTGTACCAGCCCGGATTTTCAAGCACATTACGCTGAATAACACTCGGCACTTCAGTACCGTAGTAACCCATACCGATATAGCTCTTAAAGACCTTGTTCCTATCCGCTATTTCACGAATATAGGCCATACCTTCGGCTTCACCACACGCGCTGCCAACGGCTAAGTCACGGTTAAGGCGAATTGACTCAGGTACGATCTGCTGTGTCAGGTCTTCTAAAGACTCTGCACCAACAAAGTTCAGCATCTCTTGCTGTTGCGCACAGTCCGGGCCAATATGACGGCGGATAAATAGTTCGTGCTGCTCTAACTGAGTGAGGGTTTCTGTGGTCATGATAACCTGGTTCCATTTTTGCCGATATCCAGC
>Ga0316198_10000616_pt1 | contig 19244 bp, 16 predicted proteins | sample OudBieAanoxic_MG_FD_204935 | JGI IMG/M metagenome (GOLD analysis project Ga0316198, IMG submission 204935) | Coastal sediment microbial communities from Oude Bieten Haven, Netherlands - site A anoxic | ecosystem: Environmental > Aquatic > Marine > Coastal > Sediment | place: Netherlands...
CACGGCCTCGATCAACCTGGGGCAGGGGTTCCCGGACGCCGGCGGCCCGCCTGCGTTGCTGGCCGCCGCCCAGCACGCCATCGAGGCCGGCCACAACCAGTACCCACCCGGCCTGGGCATCCCCGATCTGAGGGAGGCGATTGCCGAGCACCAGCACCGCCACTACGGCATCAGCCTCGACCCCGACCGCGAGGTGCTCGTCACGACCGGTGCCACCGAGGCCCTCGCCTCGGCGATCCTGGCATTCGTCGAGCCCGGCGACGAAGTGGTCGCCCTCGAGCCGTTCTTCGACTCCTACCCGGCGGCGGTCCAGCTGGCGGGCGGCAGGTTGCGTGGCGTCGTCCTCGACCCGCCCGACTTTCGGCTGTCGGCCGGGCGGCTGCACGCCGCTGTTGGCGAGCGCACCCGGGCGCTCGTCCTCAACAGCCCGCACAACCCCACGGGTGCGGTGCTCTCGCCGGCCGAGCTGCGGGTCGTGGCGCAGGTGGCCATCGAGCACGACCTGCTCGTCATCGCCGACGAGGTCTATGAACACCTCACCTTCGACGGTGTGGCGCACGTACCCATCAGCACGCTGCCCGGCATGGCCGAGCGGACCCTCACAGCCAGCTCGGCGGGCAAGACCTTCTCGGTGACCGGCTGGAAGATCGGCTGGCTCACCGGACCGCACTCGCTCGTGAGCTCCGCCCGCTCGGTCAAGCAGTACCTGTCCTACGTGTCCGGGGCACCGTTCCAGCCGGCGGTGGCCGCGGCACTCGGGACACAGGACGCCTGGGTCGCCGACCTGCGAGCGTCGCTGCAGAGAAGGCGTGACCTGCTCGTCGGCGGGCTGCGTGATCTCGGACTGGAGACATACCAGCCGGCGGGCACGTACTTCGCCGTCTCCGATGTACGTTCGTGGGGGTACGACGACGGTGCGCAGCTCTGCCGAGAGCTGCCTGAGCGGGCGGGCGTGGTGGCCATCCCGTGCTCTGCCTTCTACGACCGACACCGTCACGCTGACGACAACCCCGGAAGGTCGCTGGTTCGATGGACGTTCAGCAAGGCGGAACCAACCCTGACCCAGGCCCTGACACGACTGGCAACAGCGCCGAGGGTGAGGGAAGCCGGGTCGGGCTGATCGTCGGCGTCGCAGTGGCTCTTCTCGTCGGCCTGGTGGCGATCGTCGTCCTGCTCACCCGGGACGACGCCGACGACACCGCCGCGACGGCCACGGCCACGCCCACCGTCACGGCGACCGTGACGCCCACTCCTACCGCGTCGACCACTGCCACGGCGACGGCGACGCCGACCCCGACGTCAACCGAGGAGCCGAGTGAGTTCCCCTTCCTGATGGCTGACGGGTTGGGGGCGCTCAAGCTGCGGATGACCAAGCAGGAGGCGTTGACCACCGGCCTCGTCACCGAGACCGAGGCCGGCGGACGCGTCGAGCTCGTCGCCGATCAGGACGCCCTGCCCGGTGTCTTCGTCTGCTGGGACCCCAGCGCCGACTCGGTGACCTCGCTGCTCGTCAAGGATGGCTCACCCATCACGACTCCGGACGGCATCGGCGTCGGCAGCACCGTCGACGACCTGCGAGCGGCCTACGGGGTGCTGCTGCAGGAGCGCGAGGAGAGCGGCCAGGTCTGGTACGCGGTTCCCGTCGACGACGTCGGCTACTCGTTCTTCCCGAACGAGCGCGAGATGCCCATGCTTGCCGGCACCGACCGGGTGATCGCCGACACCGTGCCCGGTTCGGAGCCGTGCTGAGCCTGCGTCACCGACGGCGCTAGGAGGGGCCCGGGGACGAGCTCAGTGCTCGTCGGGGTCGACCTCGGCGTCGTGGTGGGTCTCATGGATCGTGCCCGGCACGTGGTCCGGAGGCCCGTACAGCGCGTACACCTTCAGCGCGTCCACGCCGGTGTTCGTCACGTTGTGCCAGGTTCCGGCTGGAACCATGATCACGTGCCCGTCGGTGACCGGTTCGTCGAACGGCAGGTCGTGCGCGCTCGGACCCATCTGGCAGCGGCCGGTGCCACCCTCGACCCGCAGGAACTGGTCGGTGTCGGGGTGCACTTCCATGCCGATGTCGTCGCCCGGCGCGATGCTCATCACCGTCAGCTGCAGGTGCTCACCCGTCCACAGCGTGGTGCGGAACGTCTCGTTCTCGACGGTCGTCGTCTCGATGTCCACCACGTAGGGCTTGCCACCGTGATCGGTCATGTGCGCTGGCCTCCTTCGCCACATCGTGGCCCCGCCGACTGTGCTCGCCGAGCGGGGCGAGTAGGTCGTCCTGATGCTACGTAGGCGACCACCCCGTGTCATGGGTCGATCGGCACCCGCGTGGGTCAGTCGTCGACGAGCTCGGCGTCGACGATCTCTGGCTCCTCCGACGAGTCACCCATCGGCGTCTCGACCCCGCCCGTCCGCTCTGCGGCCATCTCCGGGCTGCCGGCGGTGACGAGCAGGCCGTCCCCGTCGACGTTGCGGTCGACGAGCACGGTGTCGCCGTCGTGGATGTCGCCGGAGAGGATCCTGCGAGCCAGCTGGTCGCCGATCGCCGTCTGCACCAGTCGCCGCAGCGGACGCGCCCCGTACACCGGGTCGAACCCGGTGAGCGCCAGCCACTCCTTGGCGGCGTCGGTGACCACGAGGGCCAGGCGCCGTTCGGTGAGCCGCTCAGCGAGCAGCGCGACCTGCAGCTCGACGATCTGCTCGAGGTCCTCGGTGCCCAGCGGGTCGAACATGACCACGTCGTCGAGACGGTTGAGGAACTCCGGCTTGAACGACGAGCGCACCACGTTCATGACCGCCTCACGCTTGGCATCGTCGCTGAGAGTCGGGTCGGCCAGGTACGTCGAACCCAGGTTGGACGTCATGACCAGCAGTGCGTTGCGGAAGTCGACGGTGCGGCCCTGCCCGTCGGTCAGGCGCCCGTCGTCGAACACCTGCAGCAGAACGTCGAACACCTCGGGATGGGCCTTCTCCACCTCGTCGAGCAGAACGACGCTGTAGGGACGGCGCCGCACGGCCTCGGTGAGCTGACCGCCCTCCTCGTAGCCGACGTACCCGGGCGGCGCGCCGACGAGCCGCGCCACGGAGTGCTTCTCGCCGTACTCGCTCATGTCGATGCGCACCATGGCCCGCTCGTCGTCGAACAAGAAGTCGGCCAGCGCCTTGACCAGCTCTGTCTTGCCGACGCCGGTGGGTCCGAGGAACAGGAACGACCCGGTCGGCCGATTCGGGTCGCTGATGCCGGCCCGCGCCCGACGCACGGCGTCGGACACCGACGCGATCGCCGGACGCTGCCCGATCACCCGGGCGCCGATCTCGTCCTCCATCCGCAGCAGCTTGGCGGTCTCCCCCTCCAGCAGCCGGCCGGCCGGGATGCCCGTCCACGCCGACACGACGTCGGCGATGTCGTCGGCGTTGACCTCGTCGGAGACCATGGGCGCCTGGGCGTTCTCGGCACCGTCGCGTGCCGCGGCAGCGACCGCAGCCGCCTCGAGCTCCTTCTCCAGCGCAGGGATCTCGCCGTACAGCAGTCGCGAGGCGCTCTCGTAGTCGCCGTTGCGCTCGGCCACCTCGGCCTGCATCTGCAGCTCGTCGAGGCGCTCCTTGAGCTGGCCGACCCGGTTGAGGCCCGACTTCTCCTGCTCCCAACGGGCGACCAGGGCGTTCAGCTTCTCCTGCTCGTCGGCCAGCCGCGCCCGCAGCGTCGCCAGACGCTCCTGGGACGCCTCGTCGGCCTCGTTGGCGAGTGCCAGCTCCTCCATGCGCAGCCGGTCGACGGCGCGGCGCAGCTCGTCGATCTCGACCGGAGAGGAGTCGATCTCCATGCGCAGGCGCGAGGCAGCCTCGTCCACCAGGTCGATCGCCTTGTCGGGCAGCTGGCGTCCGGAGATGAAACGGTGCGACAACGCCGCCGCTGCCACCACGGCGGCATCCGAGATCGCCACCTTGTGGTGGGCCTCGTAGCGGCCCTTGAGCCCGCGCAGGATCGCGATGGTGTCCTCGACGCTCGGCTCACCGACGAACACCTGCTGGAACCGGCGCTCGAGCGCGGGGTCCTTCTCGATGCGCTGGCGGTACTCGTCCAGCGTCGTGGCGCCGATCATTCGCAGCTCGCCGCGGGCCAGCATCGGCTTGAGCATGTTCCCGGCGTCCATCGAACCTTCGGCGGCACCGGCGCCGACAACCGTGTGCAGCTCGTCGATGAACGTGACGACCTGCCCCTCGGCCTCCTTGATCTCGGTGAGGACGGCCTTGAGGCGCTCCTCGAACTCACCGCGGTACTTCGCCCCGGCCACCATCGCACCGAGGTCGAGGGAGATGAGGCTCTTGTCGCGCAGCGACTCCGGCACGTCGCCGGCGACGATGCGCTGAGCGAGCCCCTCGACGACGGCGGTCTTGCCGACGCCGGGCTCGCCGATCAGCACCGGATTGTTCTTGGTGCGACGGCTCAGCACCTGCACGACGCGGCGGATCTCGGCGTCGCGGCCGATCACGGGATCAACCTTTCCCTCACGCGCACGAGCCGTGAGGTCGATGCCGTACTTCTCCAGGGCCTTGTACTGGCCCTCGGGGTCGGGGCTGGTCACCTTCGTCGAGCCGCGCACCTCGGTGAACGCCGCCCGCAGCCGCTCAGCGGTCGCACCGGCACGGCTCAGCAGGTCACGGGCCGGGGAGTCGACGCTCGCCAGCGCCACCAGCAGGTGCTCGGTCGAGACGTACTCGTCGCCGATCCCACTGGCAACCTCACCGGCCGAGGTGAGCACCCGGTAGAACGAGCCGGACGCCGCGGGGGCGCCCACGCTGGGGCCACTGGCCGAGGGCAACCGCGCGGCCACTGCGTCGGCCTCGCGGATCAGCTGGTCGGCATCGACTCCGACGGCGGCCAGCAAGGGTCGGGTGGTGCCCTCGCCCTGGGCGAGCAGCGCCCGCAGCAGGTGAATCGGCTCCACGTTGGGGTTGCCGGCCCCGCCGGCGGTACGCACCGCAGCGGAGACGGCCTCCTGGCTCTTGGTGGTGAGCTGGTCGGTCACGTCTGTCTCCTGTTCGGGTCTCAGCGGCGCCGCGCGGGGTGCAGCACCACCGCGGTCGAGGCAGGTTCACCCCGCCCCGGTGAGTGGTCGCCGGTGCGGGCGGGAAGGTAGGTGCGGCGGTAACCCCCCGCAGCGAGCGAGGCACTCAGCTCGCTGAGCTCGGCTAGTGCCGCGGACAGCTGCTGCTGCAGCGTCGTCACCTCGTTCTCCAGATCGATGATGTGCTTGATACCGGCGAGGTTGACGCCCTCCTCCTGGCTCAGGCGCTGCACCTCGCGCAGCCGCAGGATGTCGCGCAGCGAGTAGCGGCGTCCGCCGCTCACGGTGCGCGTGGGGGTGACCAGGCCGAGCCGGTCGTACTGACGCAGGGTCTGCGGGTGCAGACCGGCCATCTCCGAGGCGATGGAGATGACGTACACGGGCGCGTCCAGCGGGATCTCGAACCGCTCGGTCATCGCTGACCTCCCTCGGCAGCCCGGCGCAGCAGGTCGGCGCGGACGTCCTCACCCTCGGTGGCCTCTGCGAACGCCTCGAGGGCGTCCTTGGCCTTGCCGTCCACCCGCTGCGGCACTTGCACCTCGACGGTCACGAGCAGGTCGCCCTTCGTGCCGTCCTTGCGCGTCGACCCCTTCGCCCGCACGCGCATGGTGCGCCCGTTCGGGGTGCCGGCGGGCAGCTTGAGCCGCACGGTCGACCCCGAGATGGTGGGCACCTCGATCTCGGTGCCGAGCGCAGCCTCGGTGAACGTCACCGGCACGGTCAGCGTGAGGTTGTCACCGCTGCGGCCGAAGACACGGTCGGGCGTGACGTGAACAGTCACGTACAGGTCGCCCGCGGCGCCGCCACGCTCGCCCGGCGCACCCTTGCCCTTGAGCTTGATGCGCTGACCGTCGCGGACACCGGACGGGATGCGCACGTTCATGGTGCGCGACTTCTGGCCCCGGCCCGAGCCGTGGCAGGTGGGGCAGGGGTCGTCCACGACCAGTCCCCGACCGCGGCACTCGCGGCAAGGCTCGGCGATGCCGAAGCGGCCGGCGCTGCGCGAGACCTGCCCAGTGCCCTCACAGCGAGGGCAGACCCGCGGGACGGTTCCCGGCTTGGCGCCGGTTCCATGACAGGCCTCGCAAGCCGACGCGCTGGTCATCCGCAGTGGGACGGTGACCCCGTCGACCGCCTCGCGGAAGCCCAGCGTCACCTCCGACTCGACGTCTGCTCCGCGACGGGGACCGGTGCCGGGGGCACGCCCGCCACCACGTCCGGAGTTGAAGATCGTGCCGAAGAGGTCGCTCATGCCCCCGGAGCCGCCGGCTCCGCCCTGACTGAACAGGTCGGACAGGTCGAACGGGGCGCCCTGGCCCTGCCCGGCGCCGCCACCGCCACCCGGGAAACCGAATGGGCTGCCCCCCGCCCGGCCAGAGGCGAACATGTCACGCGTCTCGTCGTACTCGGCGCGCTTCTTCTTGTCCGACAGGACGTCGTAGGCCTCGGATACCTCTTTGAAGCGGTCCTCGGCGCCCTGGTTGTCCTTATTGTGGTCGGGGTGCAGGTCGCGCGCGAGCTTGCGGTAGGCCTTCTTCACCTCTTCCGCGCTCGCGGTCTTGCTGACCCCGAGGACCTTGTAGTAGTCCTTCTCCACCCAGTCCTGGACGCTCATCCCTGCACCTCCTCCCCGATGATCAGCTGGGCTCGGCGACTGCGACCCGCGCGGCGCGCAGAATCCGTTCCCCCACCCGGTAGCCCGGGAAGAGGACCTGTGTACAGGTCGCCGCGCTCACCTCATCGCTGTGCTCGTGCATCAGCGCCTCGTGGATCGCCGGGTCGAATGCGTCGCCCGCCTCGCCATACCTGACCAGCCCGAGGCGCGCGACGGTGGACTCGAGGTTCTCGGCCACCGTCTTGAAGGCCCCCTCGAGGTCGCCGTGGTCGCGTGCGCGGCCGATGTCGTCCAGAACCGGGAGCAGCGTCTCGAGCACTCCGGCAACGGCGAGCTCGCGCGCGACGTCGCGGTCGCGGTCGACGCGACGCCGGTAGTTGACGTACTCGGCCTGCAGCCGCTTGAGGTCGTCGACGAGAGCGGACTCCTTCGCCCGCACCTCGTCGAGCTCGGCCATCAGATGGTCGGCGGCCCCGTTGGACGGCATTGCGGCCGCGCCGCCTGCCGAGGCCGGGCCGGGCCTGGGAGCCTCAGCGGCTGGCCCCGGGTCCCGAACCTGACCCGTGACCGGATCGATGCGTCGCTTGTCCCTGATGACCGGACCGGTCGGGTCCGGCTGGTCCGGGTCGGGCTGCGCGAACGGTTCGGTCACTTGTCGTCCTCGTCCACGATCTCAGCGTCGACGACGTCCTCGTCGGAGCCGGACTCTCCATCGTCGGCACCGGAGAAGCCCTCACCGCCGGAACCGAAGCCGGCGTCTGCGCCCTCGGAGCCCGGAGCCGGGCCGGCCGCGGCGTAGATCGCCGTACCGAGCGCGGAGCTGGCCGTCGCAAGGCGCTCCGAGCCGGACTTGATCGCGGAGAAGTCGGCGCCCTCGAGCGACTTCTTCAGGTCGGCCAGTGCCGACTCGGTCTCACTCTTGGTCTCGGCCGGAACCTTCTCCAGCGCCTCGGTGTTGTCGGTGAGGAACTTCTCAGTCTGGTAGACGAGCGCCTCGGCCTGGTTGCGGGTCTCGGCCTCCTCGCGACGCTTGCGGTCCTCCTCGGCGTGGCTCTCGGCGTCGCGCATCATCCGGTCGATGTCGTCCTTCGGCAGCGCGGAGCCACCCGTGATCGTCATCGACTGCTCACGGCCGGTGCCACGGTCCTTCGCCGACACGTGCACGATGCCGTTGGCGTCGATGTCGAAGGTCACCTCGACCTGCGGGATGCCCCGAGGCGCCGGCGCGATACCGGTGAGCTCGAAGTTGCCCAGCGGCTTGTTGTCGCGCGCCATCTCGCGCTCGCCCTGGAACACCTGGATCATCACCGACGGCTGGTTGTCCTCAGCGGTGGTGAAGGTCTCCGAGCGCTTCGTGGGGATCGTCGTGTTGCGCTCGATGATCTTGGTCATGATGCCGCCCTTGGTCTCGATGCCCAGCGACAGCGGGGTCACGTCGAGTAGCAGGACGTCCTTGACCTCGCCCCTGAGCACGCCGGCCTGCAGCGCAGCGCCAACGGCGACGACCTCGTCGGGGTTGACGCCCTTGTTGGGCTCACGCCCGCCGGTCAGGTCACGCACGACATCGACGACTGCCGGCATGCGGGTAGAACCACCCACGAGTACGACGTGGTCGATCTCGCTGAGGTCGATGCCGCTGTCCTTGATGACCTGCTTGAACGGCGACTTGGTTCGGTCGAGCAGATCAGCCGTCATCGACTCGAACTGTGCCCGGGTGAGCGTCTCGTCGACGTGGATCGGGTTCTTCTCGGCGTCCTGGGCGATGTAGGGCAGCGAGACCGACGTCTGCGTGGCGCTGGACAGCTCGATCTTGGCCCGCTCGGCAGCCTCGCGGATGCGCTGCATCGCGATCTTGTCCTTGGCCAGGTCGACACCCTGCACCTTGCGCACCTGCTCCACGAGGTACTCCGCGACACGGTCGTCCCAGTCGTCGCCGCCGAGGTGGTTGTCACCGGAGGTCGCCTTGACCTCGACGACGCCCTCGCCGATCTCGAGCAGGGACACGTCGAACGTGCCGCCACCGAGGTCGAACACCAGGATGGTCTGGTCCTTCTCGCCCTTGTCCAGCCCGTAGGCCAGAGCGGCCGCGGTCGGCTCGTTCACGATGCGCAGGACGTTCATGCCGGCGATCTCACCGGCCTCCTTCGTAGCCTGGCGCTGGGCGTCGTTGAAGTACGCGGGCACGGTGATGACGGCGTCGGCGATGGTCTCGCCGAGGTAGGACTCGGCGTCGCGCTTGAGCTTCTGCAGCACACGCGCGGAGATCTCCTGCGGGGTGTAGTCCTTGCCGTCGATGTTCTTCTTCCAGTCGCCCTCACCCATGTGGCGCTTGACAGAGCGCACGGTGCGGTCGACGTTGGTGACGGCCTGACGCTTGGCGACCTCTCCGACGAGCACCTCGCCGTTCTTGGCGAAGGCGACGATCGACGGTGTGGTGCGCGCGCCCTCGGCGTTCGCGATGACGGTGGGCTCACCACCTTCGAGGATGGCGACGACGGAGTTGGTCGTCCCCAGGTCGATTCCGACCGCTCGAGCCATGGTGTGGTTCTCCTTCTCTTCAGGCCCCGCCCGGGGCATGTCGTGTGTCAGTTCTGTCTGACCGGGCCTATCCCAGTGCGTTCCACACCAGCATCCACCCGGGCCACGCGAGGGTCAACCTAGTTGAGTCTCATTGGCTCAACTTACATGCGGGCGCGCCTATTCCGCGAGACGGCACCGGATCACAGGGCGCTCAGGCCCTAGGGGATCGGGACCGGCCGGGCGTGCCAGACGCGGTCGAGGTAGTCGCGGATCGAGCGGTCGGAGGAGAAGAAGCCCGTGCGGGCCACGTTGAGGATCGCCGCGCGCGTCCAGGCGTCGGTATCGCGGTAGGCAGCCTCGACCTGGTCCTGCGCATGCAGGTACGAGCCGAAGTCGGCGAGCACCAGGAACGGGTCTTGGTACAGCAGCCCGTCGACGAACTGGCCGAATGCCGAGGCGTCGCCGTCGGAGTACTGCCCGGAGGCGATGGCGCCAATTGCCTGCCGCAGCAGCGGGTCGGACTCGTAGTACGCGCCGGGCTGGTACCCGCGCTCGATTGTCTGACTCACCTGCTCCTCGTCGAGGCCGAAGAGGAAGAAGTTCTCCTCGCCCACGAGCTCGAGGATCTCGACATTCGCGCCGTCCAGCGTGCCGATGGTCAGGGCGCCGTTGAGCGCGAACTTCATGTTGCCCGTCCCCGACGCCTCCTTGCCGGCCATGGAGATCTGCTCGGACAGGTCGGCCGCCGGGATCAGCCGCTCGGCCAACGTCACGTTGTAGTTGGCCGGGAATGCCACGGTGAGTCGTCCGTGCATCGCCGGGTCGCTGTTGACGACCCTCGCGACGTTGTTGATCAGCGCGATCGCCTCCTTGGCCATCTGGTAGCCAGGGGCAGCCTTCGCACCGAAGACGACCGTCCGTGCGACAAGGTCCGCCGGATCGATCTCACCCGCGCGCACGCGCTGGTGCAACGAGACAACGTGGAGCAGCTTCAGTGACTGACGCTTGTACTCGTGCAGCCGCTTGACCATGACGTCGAACATCGTGTCGGATGACACGACGATGCCGTCGCGGGCAGCCAGCACCTCGGTGATGCGCTCCTTGTTGGCCTGCTTGACCTCGCCGAAGCGGGCCCTGAACGCAGGGTCGTCGGCCAGCGGCTCCAGGGCGGCCAGCTGAGACAGGTCGTTCACCCAGTCCTCGCCGATGTGCTCGGTGATGAGGTCGGACAGCCGGGGGTTCGCCAGCTTCATGAACCGCCGCGGCGTGACACCGTTCGTGACGTTCGTGAACTTGTCCGGGTAGAAGTCTGCGAAGTCGCGCAGAACCTTCTCGCGCAGCAGCTTGCTCTGCAGCTCGGCGACACCGTTGACCTTCGAGCCGGCCACCGATGCGAGGTAGGCCATCCGCACCGAGCGCTCCGGGTGCTCCTGGATGATCGACATGCGGCGGATGCGCCACTCGTCGCCGGGGTAGGCCTCCCGCAGCCGGACGAGGAACCAGTCGTTGATCTGGTAGATGAGCTCCATGTGCCGCGGCAGCAGGCTCTCGATGAGCGGGACCGGCCAGACCTCCAGCGCCTCAGGGAGCAGGGTGTGGCAGGTGTAGGCGAAACAGGCCTGGGTGATCTCCCAGGCCTTGTCCCAGTCAAGCCCCTTCTCGTCGATCAGGATGCGCATCATCTCCGGGATGCCGATGACCGGGTGAGTGTCGTTGAGCTGGAAGATGACTCGCGAGGGAAGAGACTCCATCGGCGTGCCTTCGGGCAGCAGGTCGAACAGGTCACGGATGGAGCAGGCGACGAAGAAATACTGCTGCTGAAGCCGCAGCCGCTTGCCCTGCGGCGTGGAGTCCTCGGGGTAGAGAACCTTGGAGATGTTCTCGGCCTCGTTCTGGGACTTGACCGCGGCGTCGTAGTCGCCGGTGTTGAAGATCTTCAGGTCAAAGCCCTGTGGCGCCTTCGCGCTCCACAGCCGCAGTGTGTTGACCGTGCCGCTGTCGTAGCCGGGAACCATGTAGTTGTAGGGGACGCCAAGCACCTCGGTGGCGGGCACCCAGACCCGGCGCGCCGTGCCGTCCTCGTCGAGCACGGTGTCCACGTGGCCTCCGAAGCCCACGGTCTTGGCCATCTCGGGGTGGGGGAACTCCCATGGGTTGCCCAGCGTGAGCCACGCGTCCGGACGCTCGACCTGACGACCGTCCTCGTCGAACTCCTGGCGGAAGATGCCGTACTCGTAGCGGATGCCGTAGCCCACCGTGGGGATGCCCAGGGTGGCCAGCGAGTCGATGAAGCACGCCGCCAACCTGCCGAGGCCGCCGTTGCCCAGCCCCGGCTCGGTCTCGAGCTCGGCGAGCTGGTCGAGATCGAGGTCCAAGGAGGCCAGTGCCTCGCGGGCGGTCTCCTCCAGGCCGGAGGCGAGCAGCGCGTTGCCGAGCTGGCGACCGAGCAGGTACTCCGCCGAGAGGTAGCCGACGAACTTCGCCTGCCGGGTCAGCTGCCGGTTCAACGTCTCGAGCCACCGGGCCATGAGCCCCTGACGCACGGTGCGCGCGAGCGCCATATAGCAGTCGTTGGGCGTGGCGCGCGGCAGGTCGACGCCCTGGCCGAACTTCAGCCGGTCAAGGAACTCCGCAGCGAACGCCTCTGGGTCGGCCAGGTGCGGCTGCCCGTTGGAGGGGGCGGACATCGTCATGGCGCGGAAGGCTACAGCCGGCGCCGCCGGGCGCGAGTCGAGATCCCCGGATGTGCAGAAGTGCCCATGCGTGACCTCGTCTACCCTGGTCAACGTGCTGGCACGGATGCGCGACCGAACGGGCGGTCCTCGCACGCGCTACCGCTTGCTCGCCCTTCTCGTGGTCGTGGGCATGCTGCTCACGGCAGCGCCGCTGCTCATCTCGATCGTCTCCTCGCTGCTGGGCGGACTGCGCGGCTAGTCTCGGCAGCTCCAGCGCTGCCCGGTGGTGCGGTATCCCCAGCCGGCCGGCGCGCGGACTCCTACGGCTGGGCGGAGCCCAGAACAAGGTCGGTATCGGGGTAGAAGGCAGCCCAGGCGAACCAGAACGGATCGGTGTGGGCCAATGCCTGCATGCTGGACCCGGCCAACGGTCCGTCCAGTCCTTGTCCGGCGACCGACCACGTCGTACCGGTCTCGGCGTCGCGCAACCCGTCCCCCTCCACCGCGAGGGTCAGCCGCTGGCCGTTCACCACCGGGTCGAGAACCGCTGTAGCGCCTACCGGATCGTTCTCGGCGATGGTGCCGGAGCTCAAGGCGGAGGCTCCGCCGGTCACGAGAACCGCCACGAGGTCGCGCCCGTCGAACGAGACGTCCACGACCCCCTTGCGCTCGAGCAGCGCGTGGTCGACGGCCAGCGCGCTCGACCCGTCCGGCGTGGCGACTCCGACGACACGCCGCTTCGGGGGAAGCCGGTCGTCGACGACACCGTCGAACAGGAAGGGATCGCGGTCTTCCTCGTCGTAGCTCTCGTAGGGGTTGGCGCCGTAGTTGCGCTCCTGCCCGGTGATGCGGTTGAGCACCAGGCCATCGGGGTTCTGCTCGCGCCAGCTGCCGTAGGAGACGGTCTGCACGGGGTAGCGGTCGAGCTCGACGCCGGTGAGCACGCCGGCCACGCCGAGCCCGATGAGCTGGGAGAACAGCGACTCGGTCTGCCGGTCGTACATCAGCAGGTCAGAGTTGTAGAGCTGACCTGACGTGCCGAAGCTGACGAGCCGATCGGCCCCGTCGGGTCCGGTGAGGCGACGGTCGAAGACCAGCGCGGAGTTGCACAGCGGGCAGAACGTGACGGCGACGGGAACCCCAGCCACGTGGTCGTTGACGATCTCGTGCCACATCATGATCTGCACGGGGTAGGCCCGAGCCTGTCCATCGATCGTCAGAGCCAGCACTGGCTCGTTGTCGGCCAGCCAGTCGACATCGGCGATCGTGTCGAACCGCGGTTCGTCGACGGGCGGGATGCCGTCCGGTGGCGGTCCGCCGGACTGGATGCGCGACGGGTCGACGAGCGGCTCGGGCAAGCCGTCGCCGATGGGGTTGTCCAGGGCCGAGGCGACGTCCTCGCGCGGCGACTCCGGCAGGAAGTCCGGCGAGCCGGACGCAGACCCGGACGACCCTGCATCGCTCATGCCCAGCACGTCCAGCGGCTCGGACGCCTGGTCGTCGTCACCCAGGGCTCCGCAGGCGGTGAGCACCAGGGCCGCCGCCATGACGAGCGACGTGCGCACGCCCCTCATGCGTCCGCCAGCTGCATCAGGGCGTCGAGCAGGGCCGCGTGACCGAGCGCGCCCGCGAAGGCCTGGGTGCGTCCGTCGTCGTTGACGAACACGAACGTCGGCTGGGACACGACGCCGAACTCGCGCCACACGTCACCGGGCACGTCGGCGACGTGAGTGACCGACTCGGTGCCGGTCTCGGTGACGAACTCCTGCATCTGCTCGAGAGTGCCGCTGGAGGCGACTCCCACGAGCGCCACCGTCCCGTCCATCTCTGCTGCCACCTCGGCCACCTGAGGAGCCTCGGACCGACAGATGGTGCACCACGGCGCCCAGAACCAGAGCACCACGTCCTGGCCGGCGAGGTCGGTGGCGTCGAACTGCTCGCCCTCGGTCGTGACGGACTGGAAGGTCAGCGGCTGATCGCTGGCCGAGGGGCTGGCCATCGGGTCAGCCCGCGCGGCGGGCGACTCGACGACGGGGCCGGTGCCATCCGACGGGTCGTCGGCACCGCAGGCTGTCAGCACAAGCGCGGTCGCCACCACGGTGGCCACTCGTCGCGCCCTGGATGCTCGCCTTCGCATGGCGGCTCAACCCGGCTCGGGCCTGATGCGATTCCCCGGCAGGAACCCCCGCAACGGTCGAGGCTACGACTGGGGCCGCGAGCCCAGCAACGTCTCGGTCACGTGCGGGCCGAGCAGCCCTGCTCCGACGCAGCGTCCCAGCAGGTCGGCCCAGCGCGAGCGCTGACCCGACTCGTCAACGGCCGCCCACGCCTGGCGAGCCTCGTCGTCGGCGCCCAGGTCGGCGAGGGCGGCGGCATGCCAGAAGGAGAACTCCAGGTAGTCCGGGGCCGCCTCGACCGCCTCCCGGTACGCCTCCGCCGCCCCTGCCACCTCACCGGCGGCCACCAGGCCGTCGGCGACGTCCAGGCGCTGATTGGCCAGGGCGAGCCGGGTCAGTCGGCGAAGCTCGGGCAGCGGCTCGGGGCTGTCGTCCACCCGGACGTCCACGATCGCGTCGACCATCGGATCGCCCGTCGCCTCGGGTCCCACCACGACGAGCGAGGCCGACTGCCGGCCGCGGATGTCACCACCTCTCGCCTCGGCTGCGTCCAGGGCATCGAGCAGACGCTGCGCCAGCGGTGCACCCACGGAGGCTTCGAACGAGGCGGCCATGGCCTCGGGCACGCCGTCGCGCTGCATCATGTTGGCCTGTGCGCTGAAGCCGTCACCGGTGACATGGGAGGCCTCGGGGATACAGCCGTCGCCCGTGTGTGCTGCCACCTCTCCGCTGGCCGACACCGCCCCGACCTGGCGCACCTCGGACTGCTCGTCCATGGCGATCGACTGGTCGAGGGCGACCCGGGGGCTCAGGCCCGATCGGATGCCCGACAGCGTCCGGTCCCCGTGGGCCATCAGCACCAGCGACTGCGTGGCCACCGCGGCCACGCCGGGCTCGATGTAGCGGTTGATGCGCCCGACGGCCAGCACGTGGCTGGCGACAGCCATGCCGAGCATCTCGGTATCGGGGCAGCGGGCGACGATGGAGTAGGTCACGGCACCATCCTGCCGCGCCGGTGACACGATGGGCCGATGCCCCCACACCCCGCCGTCACAGTCCGCATGGCATCGGGGCGGCTCATGGTGCGGGCCGTCGACGGTGCCAGCGAGGTGCGCGTCGAGTCGGTGACCGCCAAGCTGGCGACGGACCTCCGGGCGATCGAGGCAGCTGCAGCCGTGGCGATCGACACGACAGACGGCCAGGTGCGCATCGATGTGCCCGAACCGCCGGGGCGGGGCCGCTCACCCCAGGTGCTGGTCGAGGTTCAGGTGCCGGTGGGGGCATCCGTGACTGCCGATGCCGGGGAGGCCGAGGTGGTCTGTGTCGGTCGCCTGGGAAACCTGACGGCCAGCACGACGTCCGGCAGCGTGCACGCCGAGCAGGTCCAGGGACGGCTCGACGTGCGCACCGGACGTGGGCCGGTGACCGTCCACCTGTGCGCAGGACCGGCCGAGATCGCCGTGGTCGACGCGGGCGTGATCGTGCGGGCGGCCGAGGGTCCCCTGACCGTGCGGGGGAGGGCGGCGGACATCGCGGTGTGGTGGCTGGCTGGTTCGGCGCACCTGAGCACCTCGACCGGCAACATCCGCATCGGCTGGGACGAGAGCCGTCCGGTGGCGCTCGCACTGCAGACCGGCACCGGACGGCTCGACGTCGCGGTCGCACACGACCCCGGCGCCGAGGCGCGCCTCGAGATTCGCACGATCACCGGAGACGTCCGGCTGACCCCCGCCCGCCGCCCCTGAGGCGATGAGGCGGCCGCGCGCCAAGCCTTCAGACCGCGCTGCGGTGAAAGCTCTGGAACGACCGGCTCGGCGTCGGACCGCGCTGGCCCTGGTAGCGCGAGCCGTGCTTGGCTGAGCCGTACGGGTGCTCGGCCGGGCTGGAGAGACGGAAGAAGCACAGCTGCCCGATCTTCATGCCCGGCCACAGCATGATGGGCAGCGTCGCAACGTTCGAGAGCTCGAGCGTCACGTGCCCGGAGAATCCGGGATCGATGAACCCCGCCGTCGAGTGCGTCAGCAGGCCGAGACGCCCGAGCGACGACTTGCCCTCCAGCCGGGCGGCCACGTCGTCGGGCAGCGTGACCACCTCGAACGTCGAGGCCAGGACGAACTCTCCCGGGTGGAGCACGAACGCGTCGTCCCCCTCGGCCTCGACAAGCCGGGTCAGGTCGGGCTGCTCGGCTGACGGGTCGATGTGCGGGTAGCGATGGTTCTCGAAGACCCGAAAGTAGCGGTCGAGACGCACGTCCACGCTGGACGGCTGCACCATCGCCGCGTCGTAGGGCTCCAGCGCGACGCGGCCAGACTCGACCTCGGCCCGGATGTCACGGTCAGACAAGAGCATGGCGCGACCCTAGGGCCCTGCGCCCCCGGATGCTGCCGAGCCCCCATCGCAATCGGGACGTGCGACCCTGCCGCGCGGGGCGCGGTTGTCAGGCAGGCTGGGCCAATGCGGGTCGCCATGTTCGTCACGTGCGTCAACGACGCGATGTTTCCCGACACCGGCAAGGCCACCGTGGCCATCCTTCGGCGGCTCGGGGTGGACGTCGAGTTCCCCCTCGCGCAGTCGTGCTGCGGTCAGCCACACTACAACTCTGGCTACCAGGACGAGGCGCTGCCGCTGCTTCGCCGGTTCGTGCGCACGTTCGCTGACTACGACGTCATCGTCGGCCCCTCGGCCTCGTGCGTCAGCATGGTGCAGGAGTACTACCCGAGGTTGGCCGCGAAGTCCGGCGACGCGGCCCTGCAAGCCGACGTCGAGGCCCTCGTCCCTCGCACCCTTGAGCTCAGCCAGATGCTCGTGGACCACCTGGGCGTGACGCACGTGGGGGCCCACTTCCCGCACACCGTCACCTACCACCCGGCCTGTCACGGCTTGCGCATGCTCGACCTCGGTGACCGCTACACCCGGCTGCTAACTGCAGTGGACGGACTCGAGCTGCTCGACCTGCCCGGCGCCCAGGAGTGCTGCGGCTTCGGCGGCACGTTCGCCCTCAAGAACGCCGACACCTCCGCGGCCATGGTGACGACCAAGGTCGACAACATTCTGGCGAGTGGAGCGCACGTGCTCACGACCAGCGACAACAGCTGTCTGCTCAACATCGCCGGCGCGCTGGTCAGACGGACGGAGGCGGTGCGGTTCATGCACGTCGCGGAGATTCTGGCCACCAGCAAGGACGGCGGCGACGACTGGCGCCGCACCCTGCCCGCTCTCGCGCGGGCGGACGCATGAGCGGCCGAACCGGCCCGGTCGTGTGGGCGGACGTGCCGCCCTTCCCCCAGGCGGCGCAGCAGCAGCTGGCGAAGGACGACCAGCGCGCGACCCTGAGCCGGGTCACCCACCAGATCCGGGACAAGCGCGCAGCCGTCGTCGACGAGCGTGACGACTGGCAGGAGCTGCGGCTGGCCGGTGAGGCGATCAAGAACCGCACGCTGCGTCACCTCGACACTTACCTCGAGCAGGCCGAGGCCGCCCTGACCGCCGCCGGGGTGACCGTCCACTGGGCAGTGGATGCCGACCACGCGAACCGGATCATCCACGCACTCGTGCACGAGACGGGCGAGACCGAGGTCGTCAAGATCAAGTCGATGGCCACCATGGAGATCGGCATCAACGAGTTCTTGAAGAAGCGCGGCATCACCGCGACGGAGACCGACCTGGCCGAGCTCATCGTCCAGATGGCCGAGGACCGGCCCAGCCACATCCTCGTGCCGGCCATCCACAAGAACCGCTCGGAGATCCGCGACGTGTTCGTCGAGCACATGCCCGACACCCCAGACGACCTCACTGACGACCCGGCAGAGCTGGCCGGGCAGGCGCGACGTCACTTGCGAGAGACGTTCCTGCGTGCGAAGGTCGCCATCTCGGGGGCCAACTTCGTCGTCGCCGAGACAGGCACGCTGTGCATCGTGGAGTCCGAGGGCAACGGGCGGATGTGCCTGACGCTGCCCGATACGCTGATCTCAGTCGTGGGCATCGAGAAGCTGCTGCCCACGTTCGCCGACCTCGAGGTGTTCCTGCAGCTTCTCCCGCGCTCGAGCACCGGCGAGCGAATGAACCCCTACACCTCGCTGTGGACCGGGGTCACCCCGGGCGATGGTCCGCAGAACCAGCACGTCGTGTTCCTCGACAACGGACGCACGAAGGCCCTCGCGGACACCGTCGGCCGCCAGGCGTTGCGCTGTATCCGCTGCTCGGCCTGCCTCAACGTCTGCCCGGTCTACGAACGCACGGGTGGACACGCGTACGGGTCTGTATACCCGGGCCCGATCGGGGCGATCCTCACCCCGCAGCTTCGCGGCATGGACGACGCGGTCGACCGGGCACTGCCGTTCGCGTCTTCGCTGTGCGGGGCGTGCTTCGAGGTGTGTCCGGTGCGCATCAACATCCCGCAGGTGCTGACCCACCTGCGCGGCAAGGCAGTTGACCACGACCGCAAGCACCACCACCACCTGATCGAGCGGGCCGTCTTCAAGGCCGTCGGCACCGGTTTTGACAACCAGCCGCTATACGACGTGGGCCTGGCCGTCGGTCTGCCGACAGCACACGCAGCGGCAGGTGAGGACGGCATCCACTGGCTGCCGCTCGCCGGCGGCAAGTGGACCCGGAGCCGGGACGTGGTCCGACCGCCGAAGCAGAGCTTTCGGCAGTGGTGGAAGAAGCAAGGGGGAGGCCGATCGTGAGCGGGCGCGAGACGATCCTGTCCCGGGTGCGTGAGGCGCTAGCCGACGTCCCAGCCGACGAAGCGCCGACCGACGTCATCGTCCCCCGTGACTACCGGCGCATCAGTGCAGTGAGCGAGTCGGACGTTCTGGACCTCTTCGCTGCGAGCGTCGAGGACTACGGCGCGACAGTGCACAGGATCGACGAGTCGGGCATCGCCGCAGTCGTCAAGGAGATCTGCCACGAGCGGGGCCTTCGGACGATGATCGCGGCGCCGGGGTTCACCGAGCACGTCGTCACCGGCGCCGGCGTGGTGCTTATGCGTGACTCGCCGCCGATGAGCGCGTCGTCGCTCGACCAGGCTGACGCCGTCATCACCAACGCCGCCGTCGGCATCGCGGAGACCGGGACGATCGCGCTGGTGAACGACTCCGGCATGGGACGGCGCGCGCTCAGCCTCGTGCCCGACGTGCACATCGTCGTGGTGCGGGCTGACCAGATTGTGGCGAGCGTCCCCGAGGCGATGGACGCGTTGGCGTCGCGCCGCACTCGCGCGATCACGTTCATCTCAGGTGGGAGCGCCACC
>Ga0316198_10000617_pt1 | contig 19218 bp, 17 predicted proteins | sample OudBieAanoxic_MG_FD_204935 | JGI IMG/M metagenome (GOLD analysis project Ga0316198, IMG submission 204935) | Coastal sediment microbial communities from Oude Bieten Haven, Netherlands - site A anoxic | ecosystem: Environmental > Aquatic > Marine > Coastal > Sediment | place: Netherlands...
AAAGGCGTATCTTTTTTGTATTTCCTGCACGACCCGGACACCGAACCCCTCGTCGGAGTAAAGAATACAGCCGACGCCCAGTATCATCACTTTTTGGGAATGATTGCTCATCTTTAATCTCTACAATTCTCCGCCGCTTTGTCGGTTGCAACCGGATATTGCGAATCGGTAAGACGGTAACCAAGCTAATGGAAAAACCCGCTTCGGCAAACGGGCAAGGTAGCGGTAGGCGGGACAAAAAGCAAGATAGATATGTAATTATTTCTCGCCGTGACCCTTAGACAATCGTCGGAGGTGCGTTCCTCAGCCCCCTCGTTTGAGGAAGCTGAAGAACGCTGCATTGACACGCTATAGGACTTTGATCTTGTAAACCTCGTTCGAAGACGGGTCTATGACGTGAACACCGCATGCAATACACGGATCGAAGGAATGTACCGTCCTGAGAACTTCCAGGGGTTTCTTCGGATCGGCAATCGGCGTTCCGATCAGGGCTTCTTCGACAGGTCCCAGTTTGCCTTTGGCGTCTCGTGGTCCAAGATTCCAGGTCGAGGGCACCACGTACTGATAGTTCTTGATCTTGCCGCCGTCGATTTCCATCCAGTGGCCCAAAGATCCCCTGGGCACGTCGTTTAGCCCGACGCCCATCCCTTTGTCCGGCATTGTCCAGGATTGGTAGGTCTTGGTATCGCCGTTTTTGACGTTTTCCACCAGCTCCATCACCCACCCCTGCATGGCGTCACCGATGGCAACGGCCTCGATCCCCCTTGCCGCCGTCCGTCCAAGTGTGGAAAAAAGCGCCGTGGCCGGAATTCCGAGATCTTTGAGAACCTTGTCCACGATCGGTTTGACGTCTTTTTGGCCTTTGGCGTAAGCGACCAGCACGCGCGCCAGCGGACCGACTTCGCAAGGCTCACTTTCGTAGCGTGGCGCCTTGAACCAGGTGTATTTCCCGTCGGCCGGGTTGTATTTCGGATCCTCCTGCAGCGGTTTGGTTTGCCCCTTGTAGGGCTGCAAGGCCGGGCCGTTTTCATACCAGCCGCGGGAGACGTCTTCGGTGACCCTTTCCTGGTCCGGCATGGTGACGTTTGCGAGGTCGCGTTTCGTGACGAGGCCCCTGGGCATATACAGGCTGTCCGGTTCGGCATCGCTCAAGGGAAATTCGCCCCACGCCAGAAAGTTCGTGGTGCCGCCGATGGCTCCCCAGTCCTTGTAGAAAGAAGCGACTGCCAGCAGGTCAGGAACATACACGTTTTTGATGAATCCCTGGGTTTCCTTGGTGATGTAGAGAAATTCTGCAATGCGGTCCGGCGTGAGATCCTGGATGGCGGTAATACCGCCCACCACCAGGGATTGGAGATGGGGATTTTTGGCCCCGAAGATCGCATGTAGCCGGGCGGTTCTGGCTTGAAGCCTGAGGGCTTCGATGTAATGGGCGGCCGCCATCAAGTTGGCTTCCGGCGGCAATTTGTAGGCCGTATGGCCCCAGTAGGCGTTGGAGAAGGGCCCGAGTTGTCCGCTGTCGACAAAAGTCTGCAGGCGCTGTTGCACCTGTTTGAAATAGGCCGAACCGCCCACCTGCGCATTGCTGACGTTGTCGGATAGTTGAGCGGTTTTGAGAGTATCGGCCTTCAAAGCGCTGACGATATCGACCCAGTCCAGCGCGTGCAGGTGGTAAAAGTGAACTATGTGGTCGTGCTGGAACTGCGCACCCATGAGAAGATTGCGGATGATGCGCGCATTCGCTGGAATTTTGACCCCGACGGCCATTTCGGCTGCCCTCACCGAGGACAGTGCATGGGTGTACGTTCAGACCCCACAGGATCGTTGCACAAAATGATGGGCGTCCCGCGGATCGCGGCCCAGCAATATCAGCTCGATCCCCCTGAACATCTGCCCCGAACTCCAGGCATTCGCGACCTTACCATCGGCAACCTCGACCTCGATGCGCAGATGGCCTTCTATCCTTGTTATCGGGTCTATTACAATTCTTTGCGCCATATATTCTCCTCCCTATTTGAAAAGGATACTTTGTTTTGCGGATATCGACTACATTTCCTCGTAGAAGGGTGTGAACTCATCCCAGAACGCGGGTTCGCTGCACCCGATGCAGGGGTGACCCGCCTGAACCGGCCAACTCGTACCGTCATTGAATTTTACGATCGGACAGTTGTTGTAGGTCTCCGGTCCCCTGCACCCCATTTTGTACAGGCAGTATCCCATCGCCGCCTCTTCCGAGCCGAATTCTTCGACGAACTCGGCGTTCTCGAAGTGAGATCTCCGGGGGCACTGATCGTGTATGGTCTTGCCGTAGGCAAACAGCGGCCGACCCAGTTCATCCACTGCCGGCAGCTTGCCGAGGAGGAGGTAGTTCAGAATCGTTCCGACCGTGTTCACCGGATTGGGGGGGCAACCGGCAAGGTTGACGGTCTTTATTCCAATGGCCTCGCTGATACTCTTGTAACCGCCGGGATTCGGCGCGGCGGCGGGGATACCGCCGAAAGTGGCGCAGGCCCCGATGGCGATGACCGCTGCGGCCTGGGGGCAGATTTCCCTGGCGATATCAAGAAAAGACCGCCCGCCGATTTTGCCGTAACCACCATTGAACTTGGTCGGAATGGACCCCTCGACGACGCAGATGAATTTACCGTTGTATTTCTTCGCGGATGCCTTCAGTTGGTCTTCCGCCTGCTGGCCGGCGGCCGCCATAACGGTTTCGTGGTATTCCAGCGAAAGCGTTTCGAGCACCAGGTCATCGATGTAAGGGTATTGCGATCTCAGCAGGGACTCTGAGCATCCCGTGCACTCGCCGAAGTGCAGCCAAATGACCGGTGGACGCTCTTTGGGTGCGGCAAACACCTCGGCCACCTTGGGAATGAAGGAAGACGAGAGACCCATGGTCGCCGTGAGGAAGGTGCAATACTTCATGAAATCGCGCCTGGTTACACCCCTTTCCGCCAGTCTTGCATAGAATTGTTTTTCCTTTTCCATCGGCACCTCCTTGATGCGTCTGTAACGCTGGTTGTTATCCGCCGGTAGGATATGGCCTATAAGGCCGACCATAAAAAAAAGCCGTTTTAGGCAGCCGGCATCAAATTATCGCCACACGGCCAAAACGGCTCTGTCGCCTATGATAAAACCCATTGCGCAAAATAGTCACGATCCTCGAACTGTAGCACCAAATATCCAGGTTAGATGTTCAGCATCCGCTTGATATTAATGTGACTATTAAATACAGGTATTCGTGTCAAGGCCCAATTGACCAATCCGTTAGCGAGCGGAATTTCGGACCGGGTTCGATCAGTCGTTCACCTTTTCCGCCGGGCCAATCGCATTAGGGTTCTTCATCCCCGTCGCCGTAATCGTCGTCGGCGACTTTCAGCGAATTGATGTCCTTGATTTCGCCACCCCCCTTGAAATCGTCTTCGTCATCCTCGAAATCATCGGTCAGCAGTTCGTCGATTTCCTCAACCTCAACCTTGTCCTTTATTTCAGCTTCGCGTATCTCTCTTTCCCGCTCCCGGTTCAGCAGTTCGATATCATCGAACAGCAGTTCAGCCGCTTGCTTCTCCCCATCTCCCAACAGTTCCGTGACCGTATCGGCGATTTTCTCGGCGTAGAGCCCCGGCGGGTACATGTTTTTGGTTCGCAGGGCAGCGATCAGCGTGCTCTTGCCGCCCGAGACAGCCGCGGCAATCGCGGTAATGTCATAGGATTCCTCACATAACGGCGAGAGGGTGTCTTTATCCAGTTCGGCGTACTCCCTCAGAATCAGGGTGTTTTTTTCATTGTCCTTTATGATCTCATACTTTTGCTTCATCGCTACAATCCTCTCAGGGTCAATATTCACTGAATTTTGAACGCATAAGAAAACCATATATGCTCGGTTCTGTCAACAATCATCAGGAGTCGCTTTCAACAAAAATATTGACCGGTTGCCGCCGAAATGTTAGAAAACCAAAGCTTGGGAGCCGCAATTTCGGAGGGATGGCTGAGTGGTCTAAAGCGGCGGTCTTGAAAACCGTTGAGGGTTAAACCTCCGTGGGTTCGAATCCTACTCCCTCCGCCAAATAAATTTGTTGCACAAATTTATGAAACGCCCGCAGCACGCTGCGGGCTCAAAAGGACAATGTAGATCCCCAAATATTAATTTATTATGAGAAACGGGGTGCCCCCGTTTCTCATAATAAATTAAGGAGAGATGGCCGAGCTGGCTGAAGGCGCTCGCCTGCTAAGCGAGTGTGCGGCGAAAGTTGCACCCCGGGTTCGAATCCCGGTCTCTCCGCCAGATTAAAAGACTCAGCCGCTTTCCAGCATCCGGAAAGCGGCTGAGTTATTTTAGGTCTCATACAAACCGCAGCGCTTTTTATTACTTTTCGGATAGCATCGAATTAGTCGCGTTGACTAAAAAATCTGATCAGAATATCCTGCATTCATACACGCGATTCAGGAGAATAGGCCCCGATGATCAGAAGGCAAGTTGGAAAAATTAAAGGTAGGCGCCTGCTCGTTAAAGCCCTCCTTTTTATAATGCCGGCTTTGATCCTGTTTAACCCCACCATTTTTGCATCCGAACAGTTCAAACCAAAAAATGTCCTCGTGCTGGCCTCTTACAGGCCGACATCGCCTGTGGCCTACCAATGGAAACGGGGGATTCGATCGGTCTTAGAAGCAGAACCATCCGATCGAGTTGAAATGGACATCGAATACCTGGATCTGACCCGCTTCGAAGATGATCGCTACCTCCAGCGGCTGCTTGACTTATACCGATACAAGTATTCGAAACTAGGTTCCAAGCCAGATTTGATTATCGCAATTTATATTGCCGCGTTCGATTTTGCACTGCGGTATGGAAGGGACCTTTTTCCCGGAATTCCGATCGTTTTTGCCGCCGTCGAAAAAAACTTTATTCAAGGCAAATCCTATGGTCCATCCGTCACCGGTGTTTTAGCCGGCAACACGTATAAGGAAACGCTTGACCTGGTGTCCGGAATTTCAGCCAGATTCGTTGATCTGGATCCGGTGAATCTCGAATCGGAAATTTTCGAGTCATTGAAAGATATCTCTGATTTTTTGGATTTCGATCGCAGCAGCGTTTTTGAATATTCAATTGATCAAAGACAGATGTCCGTATTTAGTTCCTATGCAAAGGAGGGCATTCAGCCACCTCTGGAAACGGTTTCGATGGACGATTTCCCCTGGATTACGGCCAAGACATTAAAAGGAGAAATGGTTGCATTTTCCGACACGGCCGATCTGAAAGACGATGCCGAGCTGGAACGTAGATACTTTGAGCAGCAGGGCTTGCGGGGAGGAATCATTTTACCGCTTGCAGTTGCGGGAACGGCTTTAGGCTTGGTTGCTTTTATGGTCCTGCATGCCTCGAAACCGTGGCCGCCAGTTATTGTAAAGCGGTTGAGGATTGTGACCGAGATTTTTACCAATGCCCTTATTCGCAAACAGGCTGAAGAGAGACTTCTGAACAGACTTGAGTTTGAGAAATTCATTGCCGCACTCTCTTCGGATGTCATTAACCTTCCGCCCGAAAAAGTCGATTCTGAGATTATTGATGCACTATCCCGAATTGGTAGATATATGGGTGTCGACCGCAGTTTTTTGTTCCAATTCAATTGGAACAAAACCGAATTTCGCATTTCCCATCTCTGGGAAGCAGATGGTATTCAGCAGGATCAAGTCGTCCGGGGTGTGATTGTCAAGGACCATTTTCCGTGGCTGGCTGATAATTTGCCCGCGGGCAACGATATCGTGATCTCGGATGTGAAAGAATTGCCACCGGTGGAAGCTCACTTTGAAATCGAATATTGCCGGAATATCGGAATCCAATCGTTTATCATACTGTTGATTCAGGTTCAGGATGCACCGCTTTGCGCGATCGGGCTGGATGCCATCCGCACCCAAAGAATTTGGTCTCATGAAGACCAAAGCCGCCTGCGCCTGATCGGAGAAATATTTGCAAATGCTATTGCACGCAAACATTCAGACCTTGAGCTGCGGGAAACCTATACCGAAATTAAGGAGCTGAAAGAGCAGCTGGAAGCCGAAAGCACCTACCTGCAGGAAGAAATCAAGCTGGAGCACAATTTTGAAAATATCATCGGTCAGAGCGAAGAGCTGAAGTACGTTTTATACCAGGTGGAACAGGTGGCAGCGACGGATTCCTCGGTGCTCATTTTGGGCGAGACCGGCACGGGTAAAGAATTGGTTGCACGGGCTATCCATAAACTCAATTCGCGCAGCAACCGAGTCCTGGTCAAGGTAAACTGTGCCGCGCTTCCGGCAGAATTGATCGAAAGCGAGTTGTTCGGCCGGGAAAAAGGGGCTTTTACCGGGGCGACGACAACGCAGATCGGACGCTTCGAACTTGCCAGGGGATCAACGATATTACTGGACGAAATCGGAGAGCTACCTTTCACGCTTCAGGCGAAACTGCTTCGGGTTTATGAAAGCGGTGAATTCGAAAGGCTGGGCAACCCCGAAACCCTCTATTCGGATGCCCGCATTATCGCTGCCACCAACCGGGATCTCGAAGATGAAGTTCTTCAGGGAAGGTTCCGCGAGGATCTGTGGTATCGTCTTAAAGTGTTCACGATAACATTGCCCCCGCTACGTCAACGCAAAGCAGACATACCATTGCTGATCAAATGGTTTATGGGTCAACTGTCGCGAAAAATGGGAAAACCTGCTGTAGAAATCCCCAAGCACAATCTCCAGGCTTTACAGGATTATCACTGGCCCGGCAACGTACGCGAGTTGAAAAACATGCTTGAAAGCGCTTTGATTACCGGGCGGGGTGATAAACTGAAAATAAATCTCCCAAAAGCTTCAGAAAATCAGGGCAGCGATTTTAAGTCCCTCGAAGAGATGGAGCGGGATTATATTCTTCAGGTTATGAAATCAACAAACTGGAAAATCCAGGGCGCCAACAGTGCGGCATCGATCCTGGAGATGAACCCCAATACACTGCGTGCCCGCCTCAAGAAATTGGGGATAAAAAAACCATCCTATTGAAACAATTCTCTGCCCTCTTTGTCACCAAATATGGTGAAAACGTGTTATTTGGTGATTTCAATGCTTCATTTTCCTATTCCCACTTTTCCCATCTGTCTTTGAATTCATAATTTTTTCAAATGATTAAAAATAAACCGTCAGGTATTTCCAACACGGTACATTTTTTGAACTAATTCACTCTAACTTTGTGCCAACCACCAGGTGTTGAATGATCTTATTCCCTTGCTTGAAAGGTCTATACGATGCCGCTTTATCAGATTGAGGTTGATATTCAGGAAAATAAGATTGATGAATTCGTCAGGAATTTGCATTCCCTCTGGTTTAAATTTCTGAAGGAAGAAGGGTGTCTGAGTTATTGCGTATACCGGGAGTTCGAAAAGGAAAGCACCTTTTGCCTGGTTGGAGAATTCGCCTCCCATGAAGCCATGGAAACCCATTTCCAGACACGAGATTTTGAGGTGTTGGTCGGAGCGGCCGGTGTTCTCGGAAAAACCTTGAAAATGATGATCTCCGAAATTTTAGCCAAAGGGGGCGGCGATCTGGCCAAATCCAAACTCGCTGGCCGTTGCTAAAAAAGCGCCCTGGCCTTAAGCAGCTATCCATTAAGGAAGGAGCGATGTTCTCTTTATTAACGACAAAGAAGAATCTGCTGAATACATGGGTAGCACTGTTTTTGTTGTTATTCGTCGCAATGGCGGCAAACCCCGATGCCAAGGCCGAATCAGAGGGTATCGAATACCGTAACAGGCTCACTCTCTTCGGTGGTGTCACTCAAGATGGCTCCGATACCGGCGCGTCCATCGGGTTGGAGTATGAATATCGAATTCGCCAACTCTGGGGCATCGGCGGCCTGGCGGAATATGCCGGGGGCGATTTCGACTCCTGGGTGATAGGGGTTCCCGTATTCATACATCCCTATGCCGGCTGGTTTGTCACCCTGGTCCCCGGGGTTGAATTCGAAGACAGCGAATCGAATTTTCTTTTCCGGGCGGGCGTGGGGTACGATTTCGATTTGTGGCCGCGATGGTCCCTATCACCGGAGATCAATGCGGATTTTGTGGAAGGTGGAGACACTAAGCTGGTTTACGGCCTATCGCTTTCGTACGCGTTTTGATTACGGGCATTTTCAGTTCAGCACCGCAAAAGGAGGAAACCATGGACGATAAAGAGTCTAAACTCGAGAAACCTTCCACGGCCAAGACGACTCGGCGTAGTTTTCTGAAAGGCGGTGCCGCCATCGCCGGAGCCGCACTGGTAGGAGCAGCCGTAAAGGCATCCCCCGTGTCTGCCGCTACCCAAACAAAATCTGATGGAACGACGCCACTTCAGGATGTCATCGCCCGCCCGGATCTCTGGTTCTATCCTGGAGAGGAGGTGGCGTCCGATGAGATCCGTGTCACCCTGATGGGAACCGGATGGGGCAACATCATCCGACCTGCCCAGACGGGAGTGAGCATCTTCGTCGAACTTGGCAACGGGGATACCTTCATGTTCGATGCAGGGCCGGGCTGCATTCTCAACTACAACCAGATGCAGGTCCCGCTCTCGAGGATGAACAAGATCTTTCTGACCCATCTGCACTGCGATCATACCTCCGATCTCGACTGGATCTACACGTTCGGTCCGGCCGTGGACAGGTTCGTGCCGCTGGAGATCTACGGACCAACCGGTATGACACCTGATCACGGAACCAAAGCCAACATCAGTGCGCTTAAGCAATTTACAAAATGGCACCGGGACAGTTTTGCCGCCTCAATCCCTGTTGATAAGGGCTACGATCTCGAGGTCACCGAGTACGATTACCTCAAGAATCCGGGTATCGCTTACCAGAAGAACGGCGTAATAATCAAGCACTTCCCGGCTCTCCATGTCATCGACGGAGCCGTCAGCTACAAGCTGGAATGGAACGGACTGGGCGTGGTCTGGTCAGGCGACACCCAGCCCAACCAGTACATGACTGAAAACGCCAAGGGCGTCGATCTGCTGATCCATGAAACCGCGCCCAGCCCGGAGCGCTACAGCATGGCACAGAATATGCCCCTTGCGGTGGCCAAGAATGTGGTCAAAGTTTCTCACACACCGGCGAAGGCTCTGGGTAAGGTGCTCCAGCTCACCAAGCCCAGACTGGGTGTCACCTGTCATTCGCCCATCGACCCGCAGGAGTACAACGGCATTTTTCGTGACGTCCATGCGCACTGGGATGGTCCCTACCAAATCGGCGAGGACCGGATGGTCTTCAACATCTCCAAGAAGCAGATAACGATCCGCAAGTGCGCTGTGCAGGATCGTCCCTGGTCAACCGGGGTTGAACAGCCATCGACTACGAAGCCCACACTGGACAACAGGCAATTCCGAACCGCCATTTTCCAAGAGAAGGTATTAAAGGACTATTGATATGGATACACACTTCTCACAATCTTAGCTAAGAATCGAAATGAGAGAATCATGAACGAAAAAGATCCCAAATCAACAAAGGCATACAACCCTGAGACGAGCCGGCGCGTTTTTCTGAAAACCGGTGCCGCAGTTGCCGGCGCCGCATTGGTAGGAGCAGCGGTGAAGGCATCTCCAGCATCAGCTGCCGTACAGTCAAACCCTGAAGGCACAACATCTCTTAAAACCGTCGTTGCCAGGCCTGACCTGTATTTCTATCCGGGCGAAGAACTTGCGTCAGACGAGATGCGGGTCACGATCCTGGGCTCCGGCTGGGGTAATATTGTCCGGCGAGCGCAGGCGGCATGCTCTATTTTCGTGGAACTCGGCAACGGCGACTCCTTCGTCTTCGACATGGGTCAGGGCACAATGATCAATTACAACTCGCTGAACATCCCTTACAGCCGCATGGCCAAGATGTTCTTCACCCACCTGCATATGGATCATATGACCGACCTGGCAGCCCTTTACTGTTTCGGCCCATCGGGTGGGGACCGCTTCACACCGCTTGAACTCTGGGGCCCATCCGGGCAGAAGCCTGAGCTCGGCCTGAACTCAGTGATCGAGGGGCTCAAGCAGTTCACGAAGTGGCATACCGTCAGCTTCGAAACCTGCGTTCCCGTCGACAGGGCCTATGAGATCGAAACCCATGAGCTGGATTACCGCAAGAATCCCGGCATCGCCTACCAGAAGAACGGCGTCACCATCAAGCACTGGCCGGCGCTGCACATCATCGACGGCGCGATTAGCTACCGGTTGGACTGGAACGGTATGTCCTTTGTCTGGTCAGGTGACACCAATCCCAACCACTTCTTCGTGGACAACGCCAAGGGAGCCGATATTATCTTGCATGAAACTGCCCCGATCGCGACCCGCTTCGCCAAGGCCTGCAACGTGCCGCAGAAGATCGCCGACAACATCATCACGGCCTCGCACACCCCGGCCAAGGCTTACGGCAAGGTGCTCTCTCTCACTAAGCCCAATCTTGCTGTGACCAATCATTGTCCGATCGATTCCCAGGAGATCACAGAGATTGTCAAGGATATCAGTGTGCATTGGAAAGGTCCCTATCAGATCGGTCAGGACTTTATGGTGTTCAACATCAGTAAGAGCAAGAAAAAGATCCTTGTCCGCCAGGCGGCTGTCAACGAACGCGCCTGGTCTCCGAACGTCGAAAAGGCAAAGGGAAAAATTCATTTAAATTTCGCAGATTACCGTTCCGACGTCATTTTCGGCAAGGAAATCAAAGCCTACTGATAAAAGCGCTTTGCGCTTTGATAAGACTACTGCAGCAGAAACTGCGGGAGAATAATAATAAGAGGGACATTCATGAGCAATTCCAATTCAACCTTCTCACCGATTCCGGTGACAATCATCGGCGGCTTTCTGGGGTCGGGTAAGACTTCCCTGTTGAACCATATCATCAACAATACGCGCGGCAAACGATTCGCGGTGCTGGTGAATGATTTCGGGGAGATCAACATCGACGCCAAACTGGTGGTGTCGGTGGAAGGTGAAACCATCAGCCTGGCCAACGGCTGCGTCTGTTGCGTTATCCGCGACGACCTGCTCAAAGAAGTTAGCCGCCTGTGCGAGCGTGACCCCCTGCCGGAACATATTGTGATCGAATCCAGCGGCGTTGCCAGGCCCGTGTCCGTGGCAGAGACCTTTTTCAACCCTGCCGTGCAGCATCTGGTTGAGGTCCAGAACATGATCACGTTGCTGGACGCTGATCTGGTTATCGACGATCAAGCCGACTACACCGACCTCGCCTACGCCCAAGTCGCGGTGGCGGATCTGGTGGTTATCAATAAGACGGACTTGGTCCCGCCCCAGCGGCTGGAGACCGTGCGGAAAAAAGTGGAGGCCATCGTCCCCCGTGCCTGCATCTGGGAAACAACCTTCGGGGAGGTGCCTCTCGATCTGATCTTCGACGACCAGATGAGCCAGGTCATGGAAAACCTGCGGGAGAAAAACAAGCTGCTGACACCGCACCACGAACACCACCACGGCGAGGAGTTCGCCACCTGGACTTTTTGCAGTCAGGCGGAAAGGTCATTTAACGCCTTGCAGCGGGCGGTGGAGCATCTGCCGAAGGGTATCTTCCGGGCCAAGGGCATGGTGCGTCTCGACCTGGAAACCGACGACTACGGTATCTTGCAGGTAACAGGCAGGCGGGGCTGGCTTAAGCTGGTGGAGCAGGAACCCGACGCAGACGAGGTCGTCACCACTGAACTGGTGTTCATTGGCAAGCCCGGATCTACCAGCAACGATGACCTTAAGCGTCACTTCGAGCAAGCATGGCAGGCGGCCAACGACCAAGGTGAGGAAGGTTATACAGTGACCGACCTGCGGGCGTTCAACGTTCTATTCGCTTAAACGGGAAAGACAATTTATGCACCAAGTAAGGCGGTAAATATCAAACTTGGAGGTGAAACCAGTGAGAACTTTTTTAGTCATAGTGCTTCTATCAACAACATTGGCCCTACCGCCCATGCGGCGGAGGGCTGTGCGCCATCTCAATTGAAAAGTGGTTTGAGCGGTTTCCCGCCCAGGCGGGATTAACGGTTCCCGGTTGAAGTTTACATAGTTGTTAACACAATGATCATGCGTCAATTGGAACGAATTCTATGATTTCCCCAATGGGTGAAAGAAATTCAGTAAAATATTGGCTCATAAAATTGGGAATATCAGAAGGTTTTAACCTCTTGAACATTGGACCCTGAACATGGTACCGATCACTTTAGATAGATCCCCAGACACACCAAAACGAATGAGCCATTTGAGGGCCTGCGCTTTAGCCAGAGTAAAATTCACATAATAATAAGGAGAAAAAAATGCGAAGACTGTTAGCAGCGGGTACCATTGTATTGGTGACCGGACTGGTCTGTTCGTTGGCATATGGCCAAGAGTCTAGCTCGAATGACAACTGGCAGTTTAGCCTGGCCCCGATGTATTTGTGGGCCGTTTCCATCAGCGGTGATCAGACGGTTAAAGGCATTGATGTTGATTTGGATGTTTCTTTCGGTGACGTCTTCAATAATCTAAACGGCGCTCTTATTTTTCATTTTGAAGGGCTCAAGCAGCGACGCTGGGGGTTTTGGGTCGATTTCAACGGGATTCGCCTAAATCCTCAGCAAGGAACCCCAATTGGCGACATAGACATTAATTTCACTGAAATTTTGGCCGAAGCGGCCGGCTTTTACCGTTGGAACGTTGGCCCCCACAACTTCGATGCACTGGGTGGCCTCCGTTATTCGAATATGTCTGTCGATCTTGATTTCCCGGGTCCTTTACCCAGCGTCGATCAGAGCAAGGGGTGGGTCGACCCTTTTGTTGGCGCGCGTTGGTTGTGGCAAATGTCCGAAAGGTGGAACCTGATCTTGAGGGGCGACATTGGCGGATTTGGCGTTGGGTCGGATTTCACCTGGAATCTGGTTGGTCTGGTTGATTTTAAGCCTTGGAAACATGTCTCCCTCTTTGGCGGTTACCGGGCTCTCTACCAGGACTATGAAGACGGGAGCGGCGCGAATAAATTCAAGTTCGATGCCACCATGCATGGGCCTATTCTGGGGCTGAATATCACATGGTAGCAAAGGGATCAGCAACCCCCAAATCCTGAAACCCGAAACCTCGTGTGAACACTGATTTAGTTGCGGCCGAAGGCCTGCATTGGGAAGATAGGCTCTGCTTTTCGGTCGAAACTGCGCCTTTCGATTCATTGGAAAACAGTTTGGCAATGACTATTAATACAAAAGGAGACTTGGTGTCATGAAACGGAAATTGAAGTTCTTCGGGAGTTTGTTACTGGCAGTGTTTGCGGCAACCGGTTTTTACCTGATGGGATTACATGACAACCAGACGGTTTCCGGCCTCGAACTTGTAAAGCCGGCGGAAGCGGCCGGTGGGAAAGTTACCAACCCGGACGGCACCGCGCCCGACCGATACATGTACTACCCTGGAACCGAGGCGCTGGGGAAGGACGAGATCCGCCTGATCGCCCTCGGTACGGGGATGCCCCTGGCGCGACGCAGCCAGGCCGCCACCTGCTGGCTGGTCGAGGTGGGCAACGGGGACAAGTTCCTGTTCGATATCGGCACCGGGGCCAATGCGAACCTATCCTCACTGATGATTCCCTTTGATTTTCTCAGAAAAGTGTTTCTGACCCATCTGCACACGGACCACTGGGGCGATCTTCCCGGCCTCTGGGCGGGAGGATGGACAGCCGGACGCACCGATGCACTGGAAATCTGGGGACCGTCCGGTGCCCGGGAGGACATGGGGACCAAGTACGCAATTGAGCATTTTCTCAAGGCCTACAACTGGGACAACATGACCCGTTTGGCGAACCTGAACTCTAAACCGGGCAAAATCATCGTGCACGAGTTCGACTTCAAGGGCGAAAACCAGGTGGTCTACCAGGAGAACGGTGTCACCATCCGGTCCTGGCCGGCGATACATGCCGGCGACGGTTCGGTCAGTTTTTCCCTGGAGTACGCCGGCATGAAAATCATCATCGGTGGTGACTCCATGCCGAATACATGGTATCGTAAATATGCCGTGGATGCGGATGTGGCCATCCATGAGTGCTTCATGACGCCCGAGCTTCTGGTAAAACTTTACAACCAGGCGCCCAAGACCGCCCTGGGTGTGGGGACCTATGTGCACACCTCGCCCCAGGCCTTCGGCAAGATCATGAGCACCGTCAAGCCCCGGCATGCCATTGCTTACCACTTCTTCAACGAGGCAGACACACGCTTCCAACTCTATGAACTGATTCGTCAGACCTATGACGGGCCGCTGACCATGGCCGAAGACATGCTGGTCTGGAACATTACCAAGGAGAATATCAAAGTGCGCAAGGCCGTCTCCGACGACGAGGCCTGGAGCGTGGTCGGCCCCAACCCACCGCAGCCTCCGGACCGAACGGTGCCGGACCAGCTGTCCAAATGGTCGCTTGATCATCGCTGGGATGTCAGCGAGGTCATGCAAAAAATGATCAAGGCGTTTAAGGAGAAATATAATTTAAAGTAAACCGATAAAAGTTAATTCAACCTCCTGAATTCCCGGACAATGGCCGGCATTGCCGGCCATTTTTTCAGTCATGGAAATAAATTTGAGAAGAAAGGGATCACTATGAAACAAAAATCCACCCGGTGCGCAGGGCCGATAGGCGAAGGTAAACGGAAGTGGGCGAGAGCTCCGGTCCGTGCGACAAACTATCCTGAGAAATCCTTCATTCGGCGGATCTTGATGACCGCAAGCCTCGCTCTCATCCTTAACTTTGTGGCTGCACCGGTAATGAGCGCAGACGGCATCGATGCGGAGGCCGACAAAATCCTGCGGTCGATGACGACCTATCTAGGTGGTTTGCCTTCAATCAGCGTGCGCGCCGATGTCGACAACGAGATTGTCGATCTGGCCGGCCAGAAGCTGCAGTTGAGCAGCTCTACCGAGATCATCATTGCCCGCCCATCAAAACTCCATGTGAGCCGCCAGGGACCCTTCGCGAATACCCGGCTTATCTTCGACGGCAAGGTCCTGACGCTGTATGGCAAGGACCACAACGTCTATGCACAGATCGAAAGCCCGGGAACCATCGAGGATGCCATCGAGACCATTCGCAGCGAGACCGGACTCGACGCGCCGGGTGCGGATCTCTTCTATGCCGACCCTTATCCCGGCCTGACTTCCGGGGTGACAAGCGGCGCCTATATTGGTACGGCCTACGTGAACGGGCTCGAATGCCATCACCTGGCGTTCCGGGCACCCAAAGTCGACTGGCAGCTGTGGGTTCAGGTTGGCGATACGCCGCTGCCGATGAAGTACATTATTACCACCAAATGGATGACCGGCGCACCGCAATACGCGGTCCGGTTCCGGGATTGGAACGTGAAACCACGGATCGAAAAAAGCCGGTTTGAATTTTCGCTGCCGGAGGGCGCCAGGAAAATCGAGAAGATACCGGCCAACGAGATGGGTGAATTCATTTTAGAGGGGAACCAGTGATGAAAAATAAAGCAAAGATTCGGACAATAGCCATCGGGTTCAGTTTGATCGCCATCAGTTTTGTAACGGATGGCTGGTTTTTCGGCGAGTTGGTCATCCGCGAAGCCGAAGCGCGAGTCGGCCGACCCATGACGCCGGTCAGCGTCGCCGGTGTCGCCCGCCGCACGACCCGGCGGACCATCCGTCGCTCGACGATTTACGCCGCCACGTTGCCAAGGGGCTGCACGACCGTGGTCATCGAAGGAGCAACGCTGCACCAGTGCGGCGGGACATATTACCAGCCCTACAACAACCAGTACGTGGTCGTGTACGTCGATTGACGCTGTCAAGAACGAAACTACATATTTTCATATTCCGAAGAGGGCCGGAAACCACCACCGACACATCTGGTGGTGGTTTCTTTAATCAAGTGGACGTGGACGAGTCCCTGACAACATTGCCGTATAACCGGTAGAACAAGAGATGGGGGTCAACCCTTGATTATTGATTATATCCGTCGCTAAAAATCCCTCCGCTTAACCTTTGCCCCTCCATCAAATTTCGGATACCAAATAAAAGCAAGAAATTATAATCAATAATCAAGGAGAGACCCCATTAAGGTTTTCAGGCGATATTTGTGCATATAGACACATTTTTCATTTGAATAATGTAGCAAAGTTCACAAATATCGCCCCAATAATCTTGACGTCAGCTTCTATCCATGGCAAAGTGTCATACCATGAAAAGAGATATTTATGCGAATTTGCTGATATGGAAATCATCCTCTCGGCGTAAACCACTCCTTTTACAGGGGGCCCGGCAAACAGGAAAGACCTTCATCCTGAAGGAATTCGGCCGTAATGAATACGACAACACCGTATACTGCAACTTTGAAGAGGATTCCGGTCTCGATCTCTTTTTCCACCGGGACCTGAATCCAGAGAGAATACTCTCAGAGCTCGCCCTTTACATGGATCAAGAAATCCGACCAGGGTCTGATCTGCTCATTTTTGATGAAATCCAGGTTTCAAATCCTGCGTTGAATTCACTGAAGTATTTCGCAGAACAAAAGAGCGATGTTCACATTGCAGCGGCAGGTTCTCTTCTTGGCGTGAAAATGTCCAGCCCCGGTTCTTTTCCGGTTGGAAAGGTGAATTTTCTCGAACTGTATCCGATGACCTTTGTGGAATTCCTAAACGCCTTGGAGGAGTCCAGATACAGAAAGCTGCTTGAAAAGGTCGACCCATTTGCCCCTTTGAACGAAGCGTTTCATTTGCATTTAATCGATCTGCTTCGCCGTTATTACTTTGTTGGCGGTATGCCGGAAGCTGTCAAATACTCTGCTGAGACAGTCAATGGAAGAGAGATCAGGGAAATTCAACAAGAAATTATAAAATCCTATGTTCTGGATTTTGCCAAGCATGCCCCATCAACCGACATACCCAAGCTTACCCAAATTTGGGATTCCATACCAAGGCAACTGGCAAAGGAAAATAAAAAGTTTGTTTTTTCCGCCGTCAAGAAAGGGGCCCGGGGGCGGGCCTATGAAAATGCATTGACCTGGCTTGAGGATGCCGGTCTCATCCATCGGGCCTATGCTTCTCAAAGCCCGAAACATCCTCTAAAGCATTATGCGGACTCCAGTTGTTTCAAGGTATATGCACTGGATGTCGGATTATTAGGGGCTATAGCCAATTCGCCTGTTGAAATGCTGGCGCAAGGAGAACGCCTTTTCAACGAATATGAGGGAGCTTTTGTGGAGAACTATGTTGCTCAACAACTCGTTTCGCATTTGCCTCAACAACTATTTTACTGGCGAAGTAAAGGTGGGAAAGCTGAACTCGATTTTCTTTGTGAATTCGCAGACCAGATATATCCATTAGAGGTCAAAGCAGGCATAAACCCAAAGAGTAAAAGCTTGAAATCCTATGACTTACAGTTCAAACCGGCACAACTTGTGCGGACAAATCTACTGAACTTCAAACTGGACGGGAAAATATGTAATCTGCCACTTTACGCCGTGTCACTGCTGCCAGCTCTTATTAGCAAAAGGGGATCAAACCTTGATTATTGATTATATCCGTCGCTAAAAATCCCTCCGCTTAACCTTTGCCCCTCCACCAAATTTTGGATACCAAATAAAAGCAAGAAATTATAATCAATAATCAAGGTTTGCCGCCCCTAAAAGCCACCTAGATAAGTTCAATCAACGCTTCATGGCCGGGAGCCGATGCCAAATGCGCGTCGCGCGTGAGGAGTGGAGCCGGAAGTGCCTCCGCCAAAGCAACATATACAGCATCATAAGCGGTCATATTGTCGCGGAGTTCCCATATCCGTTGCAAAAAAAAATCGTGCTCATACCGGTTGATAGGAAGGTCCTTAAGATCTTCGATGGCCTCTTTTCCGCGTTCTGAGGTGATCTCACCGGATGCACAATATCGCCGAAGGACTTGGGCCACTTCCAGATCAAGAAGGTGGGGTGCAAAGAGGGCCTCTTGAGGTGAAAAAATACGCTTTTCAATTTTTAATCCAATGCGGCTTCGGAGGAGGACTTCAAGCACCGCTGAAGCATCTAAAACAATCAATGCGACTCCCGTTCTTCTCGCACCGCTTCAGCGGGTGGGATCGTTGGAGAGATCGGTCTGCGGTTTTTCAATCTCTCCTGAAGCTCCTTTAGTGAAGGCCTCTCTGCCCAACGCCGCATCTCGGCCATCAGATAATCAGAGAGCGACATTCCTTCGATGGCGGCTCTTGCCTTCAGCTTTCTATGCAAATAATCGGGAACGTTTCTTATTTGGATCATTTTTGACATGTTTTATACGTACTTTCATGTTTATAACATGTCAATGATAAAATGATATCAAAGTTTTCCAAATCGCTGTGGCACGGTCAGACACACTCATCGGTGCCATCGCATGCCGTCATGAGCCCTGTATCAATCATCAAGGATAGAAAGCCCTTATGGCTGGCGCAGGCTGAAAAAGAAAACGGAGATGCAGAAAAACCCTTGTCGTCCGAATGCGAGGCGTTCGCTAAGGATCCCAACGCCGACGTCGGCGACATCATCCGGGCCGGCTGCCAGCCGACCACTGGGCAGATGTCGGCGCTGATGGACAACCCGCTGGGCAACGTGGCGATGCTCTTCACCCAGGTCGACGTTTTCGTATTGGAGAACCCGACCAACGATAAAAACGCCAACAAGGTGAACTACATGGGTATCGCGCAGTTTCCCAAAGGGCTCGGCGAGAACTGGAACCTCATCAACCGCATTGTCTGGAACGTTCCCAGCATGCCGCTCGACCAGGGCAAGATCGACAGGGCAACAGCTTTGGGAAGGATCAGGGATCAGTACGCTAGCGGGCCGGGAGGAAGCACATTACCCCCAACCGATTCGCCGATAGCCCCCATCGACCTCTTCGACGGACGCACCACCGGCTTCGGATAGCTAATATACCGTAATTATAACCAATATCATAGCAAAACAATTATTTCTAGTATATCCCCCTAGGTGAATTCGAAGGATGGGGTCGATTTTGCCATGTTGTTTACCCTGAAAACAACGCGGAAAGCCGGAGGACTTCAGATCCTGCGTTCTCAAGGGATTGCGGTAGGAAATTACAGCTTCACCCTTGACGCCTGGAATATGAAGCCCTCCGGCTTTTGCAAAGTTGGGGTCAATGGCTATGGTTAGGGGATCGAGATCCTTAGGGTTCACGAAAAAATAAGTTCGCAATCTTGGGGGTTGAGGCGCCCGGCCGGCAAGGCGCGAAA
>Ga0316198_10000618_pt1 | contig 19211 bp, 19 predicted proteins | sample OudBieAanoxic_MG_FD_204935 | JGI IMG/M metagenome (GOLD analysis project Ga0316198, IMG submission 204935) | Coastal sediment microbial communities from Oude Bieten Haven, Netherlands - site A anoxic | ecosystem: Environmental > Aquatic > Marine > Coastal > Sediment | place: Netherlands...
CTTCAGAGCAGCAGCGCTGCGGTGATGAGGAAACCACCGAAGCTCACGAGGTCGGTAGTCATCGTCAGGAAGATGTTTGACGCCAGCGCGGGGTCCTGACCCATGCGGCGTAGGACAATCGGGATCCCCGAACCGACGAGACCTCCGACGAAGATCGACACGACAACCGCCACAAACAGGATGACGCCGATCTCCCACGGATCAACGCCTGACTGGTTTCCGAAGATTTCGACTGTGAGGGCTCCCATGAGTGCCGCGAGTACGGCGATCGCCAAACCGTCGACCATGGTGACCGCCATCTCTCTGCGTACCGCACGGCGCGCCCGACCGCGAGGGAGATCCCCGACCGCGATTGACCGGATGATGACGGCCAAGCTTTGCGCCCCTGAGTTGCCGCCGAGTAGGGCAACGAGCGGCATGTAGGCAGCGAGGATCACGGCCCCCTCGAGCACCGACTCGAACTGCGCGATTACGTAGGCGATCACGAAACCAACCACGAGATTGAATGCAATCCATGGCAGACGGCGGCGTACTGATACCGAGACAGGAGTGAAGATGGTCTCCTCCTCACCGGCGCCGACCATCACAGCGATGTCTTCGCCGGCTTCGGCCTGGATTGCCTCGATGGCTTCCGAGATCTTCACCATCCCGACGAGCGAGCCATCGTCATCCACGACGGGGATGGCGATCAGGTGATAACGCTGGATCAACTCGGCGACGATCTCGCGGTCGGTAGACGGAGCCACCGACACCGGGTCCGCAAGCATGACTTCTTCGAGTGCGCGACCGGGGCGGGCGAATACGAGGTCGCGGAACGACACAACACCTCGGAGGTGACCGAGGCCGTCGGTGACGTAGACGTACGAGATGTTCGATCCGAGGCGATCGTGGAGGCGCCGCAACGCCTCGATGGCCTCTCCGGCGCTCACCCCGGTTGGAAGTGAGGCAAAGTCGGTTGTCATCATGCCGCCGGCGGTATCAGCCGCGTACACGAGCAGGTTCTGGATTTCGGTAGCTGCTTCCGGGTCGAGCGCAGCAAGGACTGCGGTGCGTTCGGCGGGTTCTAGGACACCGATGACATCGGCTGCTTGGTCGGCATCCATCATCGAGATCATCGCCGCGGCGGTTGATGGACGGATCGTCTCGAGCACGTCGGCTGCCGCCTCTGGACGCATCTCATCAAGAACGTCACCGGCGTCATCCGGATCAAGATCCTTCAGAAGATCGGCCGCGCCCTCCTCGAGCAGTGCTTCGAGAATGTCCGCGGCGTTCTCAGGGGTGGATTCAGCGAGCTCCTCCCACTCGTCCTGGTGCGCGTCGAGGTAGGCCTCGGCCTCCTCCGGACGGCGGCGGGCGAGGTCTCGGAGCGTCTCGGTGACGTTGCGCGGTCGGGGAAATCTCAGACGCATGACAGAGGCAGCCTATCGCCTGGCGGATCGGGGCGAATTCACTCCTGAATAGGGCATGCCCCCACGGGGGGAGAGGGGGCATGCGAGACCGGCCCGTGGGGCCGACCAGAACTCAATAATAGCCCGCGAAAAACGCCGACAGGGTGTCGGGATTCTCAACGAAGCACGATCACGTTGGGAGACGATGCGGGCTCGATGAAGCCGATGATTGCACCGAGATCTCCGGCTGCAACAAGTGCCGCTGCGAGGTCTGGAGCATCCGACTCGGGGACAGCGAGCAAGAGCCCTCCGCTCGTCTGCGCATCCGCCAGCACCGTGCGCATCCACCGTGGCGTGTTGCCGAGGTCGACGGAATCCTTGACTGATCGGAAGTTACGTTTCGTGCCCCCGGGAATCTGACCGTCCGCAACGATCTCTGCAGCGCCCTCAAGCACCGGAACTGCCGATGCATCGAGCACGGCCGACACGCCGCTTGCGCGAAGCATCTCGGAGAGATGTCCGAGCAGACCGAACCCGGTCACATCGGTCCCCGCCCGGACACCGGCCTTGATTGCTGCGCGCGACGCGGAGGCGTTCAGCCGGGTCATCGAAGCGATTGCAGCGTTTTGTACGATCTCAGACACATTGCCGTTCTTGATCGCCGTCGCGATTAGACCGGTGCCGAGCGGTTTGGTGAGAATCAGTCGGTCGCCGGGTCGTGCCGCGTCATTGGTGATCACCCGGTCGGGATGAACCGTCCCCGTGATGGCGAATCCGAACTTCGGGGTGGTGTCGTCGATAGAGTGGCCGCCGACCAGAGTGCAGCCGGCTTCAGTCAGCACCTCGACCGCACCGTCGATGACGTCCGCGGCCGCACTCCACGGGAGCTCATCCCTCGGCCAGGACAGGAGCTGGAGTGCCGTCAGCGGGGTTCCTCCCATCGCATACACATCGGAGAGTGCGTTTGCAGCAGCGATTCGTCCCCACATTGCGGGGTCGTCGACGATCGGTGTGAAGAAGTCGACGGTCTGGACCAGGGCGAGGTCGTCCGAAATCCGATAGATGGCGGCGTCATCCGACCCGTCGATCCCAACGAGGAGATCCGGGTGCCGGGTGATATCAGCTCCGGGCAAACGGCGCAGAACCTGCGCCAGCTCGTCAGATCCGAGCTTGCACGCTCAGCCGGAGCCGTGGCTGTACGCCGTGAGGCGGATGAAGTCCATCCGTTCATCGTAGCCCTGCACGCTTGCGGCCAGCCCCGCACCCAAGCAGACTCCCCGGATGGTCGACAACACACAGGAGCGCCTCACTGCCATTTCGCAGTCGCTCGGTATCGGGTCGCTTGAACGCCACATCTTCCTCTGCGCGGAGCAGTCAACGCCTCGATGCTGTTCAGCTGAGGATGGTCGCGCTGTGTGGCGGTATCTCAAGGGGCGTCTCAAGGAACTCGACTTCGCATCGGCTCCTGCGCCGTGGCGCGGCACCGATCTCGAGGCGCCACCCCCCGATATCGAGCGTCGCGGGGGAGTTGTTCTTCGATCGAAGGTCGACTGTTTCCGGGTGTGCGAGCGCGGTCCTATCGCCGTGGTCTACCCGGATGGCGTGTGGTATCACTCGGTGACCGTGGACGTCATGGAACGCATCATCACCGAACATCTGATCGGGGGAGTGCCGGTCGAGGAGTATGTGTTTGCTGTGGATCCGCTGGGGGAGTAGGAAGAGCCAAGAGCCAAGAGCCAAGAGCCAAGACACGAGACTTGAGACGGTCGGCGGGCCGCCTCTGGCCTACGGTGCTTGATCCGTGCCCAGTATGTCGAGCGCTCGGTCTATCACCGTCACTGGATCGTCGCGGTAGATGGAATGGCCCGTTTCCGGGACTCGCTCGAACGTGAGGGCTGTGGCGCCGGTCTGATGATCGGCGAAGTCCTCCGCCGTGTAGAGGGGGTCCTCGCCGGCCCCAAGGATGTGGACGGGAGCGGTGATCGAAGCGAGTTGCTCCCCAAGCGACCAATCCCGGTTGTCGGCGAAGGTCCGGCGTATGACTTCAACAGACGTGGCGAGCAACGACGCTCGCTTCCGTTCGGCATCTTCACGGCGCCAGTGTGGATGCTCGGCCAGGAGCGCATCCACTGAGGGTGGGTCGGTCACCTCCGCGACGATCGACGTATGGACCTCCTCCGCTGTGGTTTGGTCGAAGGTGATGGCCGGATCGATGAGCAGGTAGGCAGCGGCGAAGCTTCGATCCATGTTTGCCGCCCGAACGGCCACTGCACCGCCGAGCGAGTGGCCGATGACCAGGTCCCACGGCCCAGGGCACGTTTCGAGTACGTCTCGGGTGTAAGCATCGAGGCTGTAGGAGCCCGCGTGAGGGCTCTCACCGTGTCCGCGAAGGTCAGGCGCAGCCGGCGTGTGCCCCGATGCGTCGAGCGCACCGGCAACCCGCCACCACGCCGGACCGGCCGAGCTGAGTCCGTGGAGGAGCAGCACACTCGCGGTTTCGGATCCGAACCGATGGACGTTCAGCTCCATGGGGCGCCACTGTACCTACCGCTGGGCCGGCCAAACCTCTACGCTGCGCCGGTGAGATTGGTTCGGAGACTCGTCGGCGCGATCGGGCTCGGATGGGTGCTGTGGCGCTTGTTCGGCCCCGAGGTCGAACCTACGTATGAGGGAGAACAAGAACGTCCGCTCTACCTTCCCGGTCGTACGGTTCTCGTTGGTGAGCGGGAGTTCTTCGTGCGAGAAGCAGGACCCGAATCGGCCCCGCCGCTCGTGCTCATCCACGGTTGGGGATTCGACGGGGAGATGACCTACTACAAGCTGATCCCGACCCTCGCCGAACGTTATCGAGTGATCGTTCCTGACCATCGGAACCACGGCAAATCGGATCGCATACGCGGGCCTGTTGAAGTGGCCGACCTTGCTCTCGAGACGATTGGGGTCCTCGACGCACTTGGCCACGACGAGTTCGACGTCTTCGGCTACTCCCTCGGGGGTATGGCTGCACAGGTTCTCGCCCTTCAGTACCCGGAACGGGTTCGGCGGCTGATCCTTGGCGGAACGGCCGCCTATCCGGTCGATCGCTTCCGCCTTCCCGCGCGTGTTGCCTTCTGGATTGCCCGGGCCACGGCGCGGCTTTCGAAGAAGGAAGTCGTGATCTTGACGTATCGACTCCTCCTCCGTTCGGGAATCATCGAAACCCGGCACGCCCGATGGTTCTGGGCGGCGATGCTCAATCGTGACCCAACCCTCTACTACGAGTCGGGAAAGGCGGCGTGGAGATTCGATTCACGGGCGTGGGTCGGTCAGATCGATGTGCCGACGATGATGATCATCCCGACCAACGACCAGATCGTCCCGACCAGGACGCAATACGAACTCGCAGACCTCGTCGGTGCTGACCGGGTGGTTGAGATCCCCGGGGCGGGTCACGAATCCGTGCTCTCCCACCCGGAGGCCTACGCCGCTGCCATCGAGTCATTCCTCAGCGACGGCTGACGTCGCCGGTGGTCAATCGCGGACGAAGTCTCTCAGAGTGAGCTTCAGCGCGTGCGGAGCGTCGAGGGCCACGTTGTGACCTGCACCGTCGATCGATACGTGGGTTCCGTGCGGGGTGGCGTCCGCCATCTCGCGGGCGAGGCTGGTGTAGGCGGTGTCTGCGCTGCCTGACACGGTGAGCAGCGGCATCTCCAACTCGCCGAGGCGATCACCGACATATGGCTGTGCACCCTGGCCGAGGCCCCGCAACGCTGCTGCCAGGCCGACTGCGGTGTTGACTTCACGAATGGCTCGGTCCCGCCGGCGGACCTCGTCGTCGAGGTGGCCGGTTCCCGCGATCGGACCGTCCAGCCACTCATCGAGGAAGACGTTGGTGCCCACGGCTTCGATGTGATCGGCGAGAACTTCGTCGCGGGTGCGGCGCTCCTCCTGCGTCGTACCTCTCGCGATTCCCGGCGAGGCCGAGATCAGAATCAGGCGTTCGATGAGATCGGGATGGTCCAGTGCGGCGAGAAGAGCCATTCGGCCGCCCAGGGAGTAGCCGACCAGCGGTACCGGCTGCTCGAACGCTGCCAGCCAATGGGTCATCGCCCCCACGGTCGTCGGAACGTCAACGGGGCGAACATCCGTTTCTCCGTGCCCCGGCAGATCGGCGGCGTGGATCTGAAGTGCGGCGTCACCGAGCGGCTTGAACTGGGCCCCAGTGAGCGTGAAGCCGTGAAGCGCGGCAACACGACGTCCGGTTCCGTAGACCCGAACGGCGAGATCGCCTGGGGATTGGTCAGCCCTGATCCTCGACCGGGACTTCGACCGTCATCGCCTTGTAGATCTTGAAGCCGACGGCAACCAAGATGGCGGCGACGATGAGGGTGGCAAGGGGTTTCTTCATGGGCTCATCATACCGGCTGATCGGAGGTTGATTGTGGCCAAACCTCGCTTGGGCTGCTGAGCGGTGACCGGTAGCCTGTGGGTTGTGGAAACCCCCTTGACCGAACCTCAGCGCCGCTACCGCCTGCTTGCGTGGTCGGTGCTCGTGTTCAGTGTGTTCGTGATCCTCGGCGGAGCGATTGTCCGTGCGACGGGTTCGGGTGATGGGTGCGGAGCATCGTGGCCGACGTGCACCGATCGGATCTTCCCTTCAAACCCGGCGACCGAGACCGTGATCGAGTTCAGCCATCGCATGACGAGCGCCCTCGCGATCCTTGGCGTCCTTGCCCTCTTCGTCCTGGCGCGCCGTCTCTTCCCGAACGGTCACTGGGTCAGGAGAGCGGCCGGCCTGTCGCTCATCCTCATGGTGGTCGAGTCGCTCCTCGGGGCGTCGCTGGTGATCTTCGAATGGGTTGACCAGGATGCATCGATCGGCCGGATGATTGTGGTGCCGCTCCACCTCATCAACACCTACCTGCTGCTCGGAGCGTTGACGCTGACCGCGTGGTGGTCGTCCGGGAATCCCGTTCCGTCGGAGTCCGCCGACGACCGGACCCGTAGACAACTTGCGATTGGGGCGGGTGGTCTGCTGCTGGTTGGAGCCATGGGGGCGCTCAACGCACTGAGCGACACGCTCTATCCGGCCGAGAGTTTCCTGTCCGGTGTGCAGCAGGAGCTTTCGGCTGATTCTCCCTGGCTGGTGCAGCTGAGGGTCCTCCATCCGATTGTGGCTGTTGCGGTCGGTTTCGGCGTGGCGTATCTAGCCATGCGTCTTTCCACCTCCGCCACCAACACGACGAAACGTGCCTCCGCCATCATCATCGGGCTCGTCGTCCTGCAGTTCTTCGCGGGGCTTGTCAATGTGATGCTTGCCACGCCGCTCGAGACCCAGGTTGTCCATCTCGCGTTCGCCGATGCGATGTGGATCGCCTACGTGATCTTCACTGCTGCGCTGCTGGGCGAACACCAGACGGCCAGAGCACCAATCGAGAGGACCGCGTGAGCCAGTCCGTGCGGATCACCGATCCCCGACGACCGGGTGCCACCGCGACGATTCGGGCATTCGTGGAGCTCACCAAGCCGCGGATCATCGAGCTTCTTCTCACAACGACCCTTCCCGCCATGATCCTCGCCGCCGACGGATGGCCGGGGTGGTGGCTCGCCATCGCCACGCTTGTCGGTGGGACACTCTCCGCCGCCGGTGCCAACGTCATGAACCAGGTGATGGACGCCGACATTGACCGGGTGATGCGCAGGACCCGAGGTCGTCCGTTGCCCACTCACCGGGTCAGTGAGCAGTCCGCGTTGATCTTCGGCATCATCCTTGGGATCGCTGGATTTATCTGGCTGCTCGTGACGACGAATCTGCTGGCAGCGTTGCTCTCCACGGCTGGACTCCTGTTCTACGTCTTGATCTACACGCTGGTATTGAAGAGAACCTCCACACAGAACATCGTGATCGGTGGAGCGGCGGGCGCGATGCCGCCGCTCGTCGGGTGGGCGGCCGTCACCGGCAACCTCGCGGTCCCGGCGTGGGTGCTGTTCGCGATCGTGTTCTTCTGGACACCACCACATTTCTGGGCGCTCGCCCTTCGTTACGACGAGGACTACCAGGCGGCCCGGATTCCGATGCTTCCCGGCGTCGTCGGGACTTCGATGACGACCGATCACATCCTTCTCTACAGCATCGTGACCGTCGGCGTCTCTTTGCTGCTTGCCCCTTGGGTTGGGTGGATCTACCTGGCAGCCGTGGTGGTGCTTGGCACGTGGCTGATCGCCGGCGCCGTTCACCTTCGAGCGAATCCGGATATGGCGATGAGGTACTTCACGGCAACGAACGGATACTTGGCAGGGGTCTTCCTCGCCATCGCGGTCGATGTATTGGTGCTGGGATGAATCGGAAGCCGCCAATCGTCATTCGCCTGTTGCCGGCCGGAAGACCGGAGCACATCGCATGAGCACAGTGGAATTCTCTGCCGTTCTTGTGGGATCGGTCTTGGCGGTCGTCGGGTTGGTAGCGATTGTTGCTCGGGAACTCGGGACGCATCCGGAGCGGCGGCTTGTTGGACGGTTCCGGGACGCTGTGGAGGTGTTGGTGCCGCTCGTCGGTGCTGTTGTCCTGGTTGTTTCAGTCTGGATCTCTGTTTCCTGACCGACTGAACCGGTCCACATTGGCCGGCACGGCTTTACTGCCGACCGGGGAGACAGTACGCTGCCGTCCGTGACCGCACGCTATCGATTTCCGTACCAGTTCACCGGGCCTTGCGCCCGGGTTCACGTGATACGGCGGTAGCGGCACCACACACCAACACACCCCCACGGAGACCCGGAGCCAAGGCTCCGGGTCTTGTGGTTCCCGGAGCCCTCCGATCAGGAGGAACCATGCCAGAACAACCAATCCTCAAGAGCCATCGACGACCCGGCATTGAGACGACTGTCGTCTCGGTCGGCACCGTCAAGTTCGGCGACGGTTCCTATCCGGTCATCGCAGGACCGATGGCGGTCGAGAGTGAGGAGCAGATCCTCGCTGCTGCCCGGCTCGTAGCCGAGAACGGCGGGTCGATACTGCGCGCCGGGACGTACCTCGCGGGGTCTTCTCCCTACGCCTACCGAGGCCTCGGAAGCGAGGCGCTGTGGATGCTCGAGCACGCTGGGCGCGAGACGCGTCTTCCGGTGAGTACCGAGGTGCTCGAACCCGATCACATCGATGTTGTGGCCGGACACGTTGACATCATTGAGGTTGGTCCGGACAACATGCAGAACTTCGTGCTCCTCCGTGCGGTTGGGGCGACGAACCGGCCGGTGATTGTCCATCGAGCCTCCGCGGCCACGATCGACGAGTGGCTCCTCGCGGCCGAGTACGTCCTCGACGCGGGCAACGAGGCTGTGGTGCTGTGTGAGCGGGGGAGCCGCGGCTTCGATCCGCGGACCACTGACACGCTCGATATCTCCGCGATCCCGACGGTTCAGCGTATGTCCCACCTCCCAGTGATCGTCGACCCGTCTCCGACCGCCGGTCACCCCGAACTCGTCCAGCCGCTGGCGCTGGCCGCCAGGAGCGCGGGTGCGGACGGTCTGGTCGTCCCGTTCCACCCCGATCCCTCGGATGCGCTCGCCGGGAACGGATCGCACCTCGATCCGGATCGGTTTGCGGCATTGATGGATGCGCTTGGTATCCCGTCGTTGCGCGACGAAATCGACCGGATCGACCGGCAGGTGATTCGTCTCCTCGGTCGACGGCTGCGCAGCTCGATCGACATCGCGAAGATCAAGGCTGCGCGTGAGCTCGCGATGCGGTCTCCCGATCGTGAGGCCGAGCTGATCGCGGAGATGCGCCAAGACGCTGAAGCGGTGGGTATGGACCCGGGATACGCAGAAGAACTCATGGATGTAGTCCTCCGACACAGCCGGGCTGCCCAGGCCGACGCCGTGGGCCGAACGCAGGAGTCTGACGCTGGGTAGCGTCGAGAGCATGGCAGCCACTGAGGCTGGTAACGACGGCGTGATCCGGTGTAGTTGGGGCAACGGGAGCGCCGAATACGCCGCCTATCACGATGATGAGTGGGGCCGACCCGTTGGCGACGATCGCGGGTTGTTCGAGAAGCTCTGTCTCGAGGGATTCCAGTCGGGCCTTTCGTGGATCACGATTCTCAGGAAGCGGGACGCGTTCCGCGAGATGTTTGAGGGTTTCGACATCGAATGCGTCGCCCGGTTCTCCGATGACGATGTCACTCGGTTGCTCGGCGATGCCCGAATCGTGCGACACCAGGGGAAGATCCGGTCGACCATCAACAACGCCCAACGATCGCTCGACGTCATCGACGAGGCGGGGTCCCTGGGTGCGCTCATATGGTCGTTCGAGCCACCACCGGGCCCGCCGACCGACGCCGCAACCACTCCCGAGTCGGTGGCCCTCGCCAAAGAACTCAAGCGGCGCGGGTTCACCTTTGTCGGCCCCACGACTGCCTACGCCTTCATGCAGAGTATGGGCCTGGTAGATGATCATGCTGAAGCGTGCGCGGTACGCGAAGCGGTAGAGACATGCCGAGCGAGGTTCGTGCGGCCGGCGTGAGCAAAGAGCAAAGAGCAAAGAGCGGGTAGGGGTTCGTTGTCTTTCGTCTTTCGTCTTTCGTCTTTCGTCTTTGTTCTTTGTTCTCTTGTCTTCTTACTCGGGCTTCGCCGACCGTCCCATCAGCGTTGCTATCGCTTCCGGGACCGATGCGCCTTCGTACAGGACGTGGCCGACTTGCTCCGCGATCGGCATCTCGACTTCGTAGCGGTCGGCGAGGGCCAGGATCCCGCTCGTCGACTTGACTCCCTCGGCGACCATGTTCATCTCCGAGACGATCTCATCGATGGTCTTCCCCAGCCCGAGACCGAGGCCGACCCGATGGTTCCGGCTCTCGGTCGACATACACGTGGCGATGAGGTCGCCCATCCCGGCGAGGCCGGCGAAGGTTGCCGTGCTCCCACCCATGGCCACCCCGAGGCGGGACATCTCGACCAGCGCTCGTGTCATCAGCATAGAGACGGTGTTGAGGCCGAACCCGAGGCCCTCCGCCATGCCGGCGGCCAGCGCCATCACGTTCTTCAGTGCCCCGGCGCTCTCTGAGCCGATCACGTCGGTGTTGGTATAGACGCGGAACCGCGGTCCCATGAAGATGGTCTGCATCACGGCAGACGTCTCCTCGTTCTCCATGGCGATCACGGTCGCAGCAGGCTGGCCGGCCATGATTTCTCGGGCGAGGTTCGGGCCGGTGAGCACGCCGATGTGAGATCGATCGTGATTGGGGAGCACGTCGAACGTGACCTCGGTCATGCGCATCAGGGTCGGCTGTTCGATACCCTTCGTGAGAGAGAGAATCGGTGTCTCAGCGCTGAGTCGCGGCGCAGCGTGTTCGAGAACCGATCGGTAGCCGTGTGACGGCACACCCATAACGACGGCGTCGGCGCCGTCGATTGCTCGCTCGATGCTTGTTGTTCCGATCAGTTCGGGTGGGAGTTCGAAACCGGGGAGGTAGTCGGGATTGGTGCCGTTGTTGATGCGTTCGGCCAACTCCACGCGGCGTGACCAGAGGATGGTCTCGCACGATGGGGCAAGCATGGCGGCAACCGTCGTTCCCCACGAACCGGCTCCGATGACTGCGACCTTCATTGCTCCTCCTTTCCCGGTCACAGCGTACGACACGAAGGCGTTCCCGTCTCGGGTGCTTGCTTTTCGGAGCGTTCCCGGCGACGCTTCCCGCAACACATACGTCGCGAGAGCGAGGCCCCTTGACGACCACGAACTACGTACTCGACACTTGCGTTCTCCTGGCCGACCCTCATGCCCCGCTCCGATTTGATGAACACGACGTGGTGCTCCCGCTCGTGGTAGTTGAGGAGCTCGATCGCCAGAAGACACGGATGGATGAGGTCGGCGCCAACGCCCGGTCTGCGATCCGACTGCTGGAGGACCTCGGTGCATCCGAGCCGGGGGGCTTGGCAGAGCCGACGGAGCTTCCGACCGGCGGTTCGCTCCGGATCGAGATCAACGGGGTCACCTCGGAGCGCCTTCCGGAGATCCTCGATCCAAACACCTCAGATCATCGAATTCTCGCGACGTGCCTGAACCTGGTTGATGTCGGCGCACGCACGATCCTCGTCACCAAGGATGCAGCGCTCCGCATCAAAGGTGCTCAGCTCGGTGTCACGGTCGAGGACTACCGAGGGGACACCGTCCCGGTGGATGAGTCGTATCGAGGGGTTGCCGAAATCGATGTGTCCGGCGAGACGGTTGACGAGCTTTTCGGAAGCGGGAAGGTCACGATCGAGGACACGAATCTCGTCGTGAACCAGTTCGTGGTGCTTCACGGGCCGGGATCACAATCCGGACTCGGCAGGGTTGTTGACGACGGACAGCGCGCAACCGTCACGCGGGTGCCGGGTAGTCGCCACGTGTTCGGCGTGGAATCCAAGAACATGCGACAGGCGTTTGCGCTCGACCTTCTCATGGATCCCGATGTGGCGGCCGTTTCGGTGATGGGCATGGCGGGCACCGGCAAGACGTTTCTCGCACTCGCCGCTGCCCTCGAACAGGTGCTCGAGCTGGGCCGATATCGAAGGGTTTCGGTCTATCGGCCGCTGGTTGCCGTTGGGCGCCAGGAGGTCGGGTTCCTGCCCGGTGACCTCACTGACAAGCTCGAACCGTGGATGGCTGCGGTACACGACAATCTCTATGCCCTGTTCTCGCAGGCGGAGGGATCACCCCGTGATGCCGTCGATGAGTTGTTCGAACGCGACGTGCTGGAAATGGCTGCGGTCACGTACTTGCGAGGTCGTTCGATCACCGGGGAACTCGTCATCGTCGACGAGGCCCAGAATCTCGAACTCCCGACGCTCAAGGTGATTCTGACGAGGATGGGTGCCGATTCGAAGGTGGTGTTCTGCGGGGACCTCACCCAAGTCGACAATCCCTACGTCTCCCCGTTCGGCGGTTTGGCGGCGATGATCGAGAAATTCAAGGGTAATCCGCTGTTCGGTCACGTGACGCTCGATCGTACGGTGCGCAGCCCGCTCGCCGAATACGCCGCGAACATTCTCTGACGGCTATTCGTCCTTGAGGTAGGGGACCATTCGGTCGGCCACCGGCGCAGGCAGGCGGACCGTGATCTCGGTGCCTTCTTCGGCGTGGTGTTCTTCGAGAACTTCGCCGGTTTCGTGGAGTGATGCGACGAGATCGCCGCGGTCGTACGGGATCAGAAGATCCGCGGTGACGGTCACGGCATCGAGCCCTTCGACAATCGCGGCGGTGACATCTTCGAGGTTCTCTCCGGTGAGTGCCGAAGTGGCGACCGAGCCGTCGTAGACCGTGAGGAGCCGCCGAACCACCGCCGGTTCTGCAATGTCGATCTTGTTGAACACGAGGATCTCCGGGACGTCGGCGGCGTCGATCTCGGTCAGGACTTCGCGAACGGCGCTGATCTGCCCGTCGGGGTCCGGATCCGAGGCATCAACGACGTGCACGAGCAGGTCCGCGTCCGCGGCCTCTTCGAGCGTTGATCGGAAGGCCTCAACGAGTTCGTGAGGGAGACGACGAACGAAGCCGACGGTGTCGGACATCAGCGCCCGATGCCCGTCCGGTAGGTCGAGCCTCCGTACCGTGGAGCCGAGGGTTGCGAACAGGCGGTCCTCGACGAGCACGTCTGCTTCCGTCAGCCGGTTGAAGAGCGTCGACTTCCCGGCGTTCGTGTAGCCGACGATCGCCGCGACGGGCAGTCCGGACCTCTTGCGTGACTTCGCCCTCGTGTCGCGTGACCGGGCGGCCTCCTTGAGCTCACGCTCGATCTTGGAGACACGCTCGAGGATTCGACGACGATCAGTTTCGAGTTTTGTCTCACCGGGGCCGCGGGTGCCGATCCCCGCACCGAGACGGGAAAGCTCGACGCCCTTGCCACGAAGCCGGGGGAGGCGGTAGCGGTGCTGAGCGAGTTCCACCTGGAGCCGCCCCTCGTGGGTGTGGGCGTGCTGAGCGAAGATGTCGAGGATGAGGGCAACCCGGTCGACGACGTCGCATTGGAACGCCTTGTGGAGGTTGCGTTGCTGGGCCGGTGAGAGCTCGTTGTCGAACACGACGACGTCGATGTCGAGCATGTGCGACTCCGCAACCAGTTCTGAGAGTTTCCCCTTGCCGATGAAGGTTGCGGCGTCGGGGCGATCCCGGCGGACCAGCACGGATTCGACTGGTTCTGATCCGGCCGTGTCGGTGAGGAGCTCGAGTTCTTCGAGGCTTCGCTCTCCTTCGGCTATGCGGCTCCCATCTCGCACCATGCCGACGAGCAACGCGCGCTGCCGTACAACATCGAGGTCGGTGACCGATGCCGTGAGGCGTCGCCCACTGCGGGCGACATGAGATCGAGAGTCGTCGGTCATAGGGGGAGTATGCCGTTCAGCAAGTAGCAAGTAGCAAGACACGAGACAGAAGACGAAAGAGCAAAGAGCAAAGACTCGAGATCCGAGAGACAAGTAGCAAGTAGCAAGTAGCAAGACACGAGATCCGAGACTCGAGACACGAGACCGGTCTCAAGTCTCGGGTCTCACTACCGGTTGTGTGGCGCGGAAGACCTCATCGTCTGCGATCGAGCTCCCAGAATCCCCCTCTGCGACCGGACATCCGTCCGGCCGCTTCTCCCCCACCTGACGGCGGGGGAGACGAAGACTGGCGAACGGGAGCGGGCGAATCCCTTGCGCTTGTTGGTCTCTTCGGCCTATCTTGCGCCGACCCCGGCGTTTGGCCGGGGTTCCTGGTTATTTAGGGCAATACATATCCAGGAGAATCACTTGGAGGCGAAACCATGAAAAACTCGAGACTGTGGCAGATCGCAGCGATGGTGCTGGCGATCGCCCTTATTGCTGCCGCGTGTAGCAGTGACGACGACGCTGCCGACACAACAACAACGGCAGCTGCAGAAGAGACGACGACAACGGCCGCCGAAACAACGACGACGGCTGCTGAAACGACGACAACTTCGTCGGCGGAAGAACCGATGGCCCTGGAGCCTATTCCGCTCTTGATCGGAACCGTGCTTCCCCAGACCGGGCAGCTCGCAACGATCATCGATGCACTCGAGAGTGGCATCAAGTTGGGCGTGGAGGATGCCAACGCGGCTTCCCCGGATCTTGTGACCGTTGAATTTGGCGATTCGGGCACCGATCCGAACGTCGCTTCAACGACGGTCGACAGATACTTGACCGGCGAACACGCAGCGATCCTCGGGGCAGCGTCTTCGGGTGTCTCGCTGTCGTTCGTGGACAAGGTGCAGGGCAGTGAAGTGGCGATGTGCTCTGGCTCGAACACGGCCGCTGCACTCAGCTCTTCCGACTATGACCCGTTCTATAGCCGGACGGCACCGTCGGATAACCTGCAGGGCCCGACGCTCGCCGACGTGGTTGCCAACGATGCTCCTGCATCCGTCGCCATTCTGTGGCGCGCTGATGAGTACGGCAAGGGCTTCGGTGAGCTGGTTGCCGCCGAGCTCGGCGACGTTGTTGTACTCGCCGAGGGCTACGACTTCGCAGCGGGTTCCTTCGCCACCGAGGCTCAGTCCGTGGTGGCAAGCGGCGCCGAGGCGCTCGTGATGATCACGTTCGACGAAGGTGGGCAGCTCCTGCTCGACCTCGAGAGTTCAGGGTTTGACGGGCAGATCTACGTCGCGGATGGGTTCAAGGACACGGTTGGCCCTGATCAAGTCGGCGGCAATGCCGCGCTCTTTGATGGTATCAAGGGGACGGCTCCCTCGGCATCGCCGGAGAATGGTGAGGCGACGTTCCCAGACCGGTTTGCGACCGCATTCCCGGGTACGGCCACCATCTTCTCGGCGCAGAACTACGACTGCTTGGTGACAATCGTACTTGCCGCGCAGGCAGCCCAGAGCGCTGACCCGGCGGTCTTCGTAGCCGAGATCGGCAATGTGACTCGGGATGGAGAGAAGTGCTCGCTCTTCGAGGACTGCTTCAACCTGATCATGACCGGCGCAGACATCGACTACGACGGTGCGTCCGGACCCCTCGACTACGGGCCGAACGATGAGCCGACGATCGGTACGTACGACATCTTCGTCTATGACGACGAAGGCGCGACAACGACCCTTGAACAGGTTGTGCAAGGCGGCTGACCCGCGAGAGGCAACCGACCAAACACGCTGGGGCCCGGCACATCTGCCGGGCCCCACGCTTGTCTGGCGATTGGGAACTGGCTTCCCTAGTCAACTTTCCCCAGCGTCCCAAGGTACAGATCGATGACGCGTGGATCATGGAGCAGGTCCCTGCCCGGCCCGGTGTGTGCGTTGCGACCCTGGTCGAGCACATACGCACGATCGGCGATCTGAAGGCACCGTCGGGCGTTCTGCTCGACCATCACGATCGACACACCGGAATCGGCAATGCGGCGAACGCGTTCAAAGACGAGGTCCTGGTTGCCGGGAGAGAGGCCTGCGGACGGCTCATCGAGGAGGAGAACCGACGGGTCCATCATCAGAGCTCGTCCGATCGCAACCATCTGTCGCTCACCACCGGAGAGATAACCTGCGCGTTGGTCCGAGCGGTCGGTCAGCAGCGGGAATATCTCGACCACCGCAGCCAAGCGCTCATCCCAGGCCTTGGGATCGAGATAGAGACCCATGCGCAGGTTGTCTTCCACCGTGAGGGAAGGGAACACGTTGGCGCGCTGGGGCACGTAGCCGACGCCGAGGGCGACGAGCGTGTGCGCTGCGAGATTCGAGATGTCCCGTCCGCGTAGTGTCACGAATCCATCTCGAACGGGGACGAGACCGAAGATCGCCTTGATCAGGGTCGACTTTCCCGCCCCGTTCGGGCCGATGATCCCAACGAGTTCGCCGTCGTCGAGGGTCAGATCGACACCGCGCAGGATGTCGACCCCCGGCAGGTACCCGGCGACGACGGCTTCAGCCTTGAGGAGGTGTTTGGTCACGACGCCGCCTCGCCGTGGTGCTCCCCGAGGTAGGCGTCGATGACGGTCCGGTTCTTCGCAATCTCTTCGGGCCGCCCTTCGGCGATGACGCGCCCTTCGGCCATGACGACGACCCAATCGGAGATTTCCTGCACCACGTCCATGTCGTGTTCGACGAAGATCACGGTCTTCCCTCCGTCGCGCAAGCCCGTGATGTGGCCGAGGAGCGACTGGGTGAGCGCCGGGTTCACCCCCGCCATCGGTTCGTCGAGCATCACCACCTCGGGGTCCATCATGAGCGCACGCGCCATCTCGAGGAGTTTGCGCTGCCCTCCGGAGAGCCCGCCGGCGTATTCGTCGGCCATATGGTCCAGGTCGAAGCGCTTGAGAAGCTCGTCCGCCCGGGCTTCGTTGAGTTCTTCGGTTGTGTGCCACCCTCCGGTGATCGCTCCCCACAGTCCTTCACCCTTGTTGTTCTTCGCCGCGACGAGCATGTTGTCCATCACGGTGAGTCGTGCGAGCGAGCGGGTCAGCTGGAACGTTCGGACCATGCCGCGCCGGGCGACCTGGAACGCCGCGATCCCGACGAGAGCGCCACCGTTGAGGTGCCATTCGCCGAATTCCGCTGTATCGAACCCTGTGAGGAGGTTGAAGAGCGTTGTCTTCCCTGCGCCGTTGGGTCCGATCAGCGATGTCACCGTGTGGCGCTGGATCTCGAGGTGTTTCACGTCGACCGCTTGCAGACCGCCGAACGACCGCTGAAGGTCGTTGGCCACCAGCACGGGATCTGGTTTGTGGACCCCCGGTTCCGGAGCGACGCCGTGCATGGGATGATCACCGTTCATCGATCAACGCCTCCTCTCGGCTTCCGAGGATCCCCTGCGGTCGGAAGACCATCAGAACCATCATGCCAACGCCCACGAGGACCAACTTCACCTGGCCGGCAGCCGCCGGCGTGAGCAGGTCTCCCACCCAACCGATGTTCGCTTGTGCGTTGACCATAAGGGCGTCGATCGTGAAGAAGAGGAACTGGAATACCGCGGCACCAACGATCGGACCAAGGATCGTGCCTGCGCCGCCGAGGATGACGATGACATAGAGGATGAATGTGACCTGTGGAAGGTAGGCATCGGGTGTCACGTTCTGCTGTTCGATAGCCAGCAGCATTCCGGCAATACCGCCAATCGCGCCGCCGATCATCAGTGCCTGAAGCTTGTAGGCGAAGACATTCTTCCCGAGCGATGTGGTGGCGTCCTCGTCTTCGCGGATAGCTTTGAGAACGCGACCCCATGGGCTGTTGATGAGGCGGCGGATCAGCAAGGTCAAAAGGACTGCGATCGTCCATCCGACAATCATGACCCAAAGCTTTCGACCGGTGATAACGAACTTCCCGATGCCGTAGAGCTCGGCCGGCGGGAACGGGTTGAGATCGAAGAAGGAGCCGGCGAAACCCTGGATTCCGAAAACGCCGTTGGTGAGCGGCTGCGCCCAGCTCGATCGCACGACGAGGCGGATTGCCTCGGCGGCAGCGATCGTCGTGATCGCGAGATAGTCGGCGCGTAGGCGAAGGGTTGGAAGACCGAGGAGGAATCCGAGGAAGGCCGCCACCAGGATCCCAACGATGACACCGAGCCAAAGCGGCCCGCCCAGATCGACGGTGATCGCCATGCCGTAGGCACCCACGAGCATGAAGGCCACGTGGCCGAAGTTCAGAAGACCCGCATACCCGAACTGGAGGTTGAGGCCGATAGCGGAGATCGCGTACGCCGCCGTGATCGGGCCGATCGTGGCGAGGATGCCATCAATGAATATGCTGCCCCAATCCATCAGCCGATCCTCTCCTTCGTGCCGAAGAGTCCCTGCGGCCTGACGAGCAGAATCACGATCAGAACGATGAGGCCGACCGCAGTCTTCAGTTCATTGGGCATGAAGAGCGTGCTCATCTCGACTGCAATGCCGACGACGAAGCCGCCGACCATCGCACCGTATGCAGTGCCGAGTCCGCCGAGCACAACAGCGGCGAAGATCAGGAGCAAGAGCCGGAAACCCATGTCCCACTGAACGGCCTCATTGAGTCCGAAGAAGATGCCGCCCAGGGCTGCGAGCCCGCCGGCCAGCATCCAGGTGATGAGGATGATCCGGTTCACGTCGATGCCAGACGACTCGGCGAGGTCGGCATCGTCGGAGACCGCCCGCATTGCTGTGCCGGAGCGGCTGCGCTGAAGGAACAGTCCGACACCGGCGAGCACAACAAGAGCGACGCCGATGGTCATGAGGTTCTTCGGGACGATCGAGATTCCGAGGATCTCGATCGGGGGCTGTCCGGCGAAGTCGGGGTAGGCCCGTGGCTCGCCGCCAAAGAAGATGAGGATCAAGTGGCGCATGGCGAACGAGAGGCCGATCGAGACCACCATCATCGCGACCAGGCCGGTATTGCGGACTCTGAGCGGCCGCCAGAGTGCTGTTTCTTGCGCCCAGCCGAACCCAGCCCCGACGAGAACGGCCGGGACCGCGGCGACGATGAGGGGCCACTGGGGGCCAATGGGGGAGGCGTGGAAGAAGTATGCAGCGACCGCTCCAAGTGTCACCATCTCGGCATGGGCAAAGTTGACGAGACCGGTGACGCCGTATACCAGGGACAGGCCGACGGCGCAGAGAGCGATGATCGCTCCGAGCTTGAGGCCGGAGATGAAGAGTGCGCCAACGCGCTCGTACGACGAAGTCGACGAAGTGTTGCCCACACCGAGTGGGAAGATCACCTTCTTCGCCTGTCCCTCGCGGACATTGATATCGGTGAGCACTTCCTTCTCGGGATCGGTGAGGCCGACACCGTCGGGCAGGGTGGAGGTATCGAGTTGAGCGTCGTATACGCCGGCAGCCGGTACGGGAATCTCCCAGGCTCCCTCCACATCCGATTGACCAGTGCCGATCTCGATGCCGTCCTGGAGGAC
>Ga0316198_10000619_pt1 | contig 19183 bp, 15 predicted proteins | sample OudBieAanoxic_MG_FD_204935 | JGI IMG/M metagenome (GOLD analysis project Ga0316198, IMG submission 204935) | Coastal sediment microbial communities from Oude Bieten Haven, Netherlands - site A anoxic | ecosystem: Environmental > Aquatic > Marine > Coastal > Sediment | place: Netherlands...
CCGGCCTGATTGCCCGGCACCCCGGTAGGCCTCGACACTGACCTTGGCCTCGTAGGTCGAACTGAACCACTCATTGCCCGCGGCATCCAGTGCCGTGATGTCGAGTTCGAGGTTTTCCCCATCCGAAACCAGGATACTACCCCGCACCAGCAGCTCACCGCCCTCTGTTCCCTGTGGCACCACCCTGACCGCGCCCCAGTAACCGGTTTTCTCCATAGTGTCGCGCAACTGTAGCGGAATATAGCGGGCTTCGGCCTCACGGATTTCCCCGGACAGACCGCTGGCCGCTTCTTCATTGGCAGGCAGGTCCCCCGGGGTAAACACCTCAATCCAGACATCGAGTAACTGGTCTTCGGATATCTCGATCCTGGCCTTCTGCACCTGCTCGTCGTTATTGACGTTCCGGTGCGTACCGAGCGTACTGCACCCCGCCAGCAGGATCAGCAGCAGGGTAAAGGGCAGCAGATACCGGGACACCATGACAGTCCACCCCGCTTTACCGGGTCCCCTGCTTGTATTTTCGATATTCGTCCCAAAGTTTTTTCTTCAACTCGGGATTCGTCTCCTTCTCCGCTGCCTCACGCAGTTGGCGAGCAACCAGATCGTCATCACTGCCATCGGGAATATCCGCCGGTTGGCCCCTGGCTCCGCTTTGGGTTCTACCACCACCGGCGGCGCCACTCGGCGGCTGATCACCGGCAACGCCGCTCAACGGCCGGTCATCACTGCCAGTCTGTTCGCCGCTTTTACCGTCACCCCCTGTCTGGGCACCTTCGCCGCTATCGCCCTGGCCACTGCCGGCACCACTGCCGCCGCCGGCATCTGACCGCGGTGCCGCTGCCTTAACCCGCTCCTGCTCACGCAATAACATGTCGTCAAACTCCCCCAGGCCAGCGTTGAGTTCAGCGTCCATGGTCGCCGTTCGCTCGGCAGTGGTCTGCTCGCTGCGCTGATCGAGGGGCGCAGGCCTGGTCATAGCCGACAGGCTGGCCGGGCATGGCCCCCCGTCCAGCAACCTGATGTCCACCCGGGCCAGCACCAGGCAATCCTGGCTGACGCGTTCGCGCAACCGGGCCAGGTAGTCGACGTAATCAGCCGCCTCGGCAGGTCCGAGCAGGCCCTGCTGTTGCTGCCACTGGAAGTCACGCTGCGCCGCGATCAGCACATCATGATCTATCCGCAAGCGGTTCAGCAGCTCCTGCTGTCCGGCGCCGGCCGCAAAAGCGGGAAACAGGGTCAATAAGGTCACAATTAATTTGGCAATGTTCATTGAAAAAGTTCCACATTCCGTCCCGAAAACCGAAATAGCGGCTTCATGCTCAATAATACGTGTTAAATTCGAGGTATGCGACACAGTCGAACACAGACAAAAACAGTTAACTTATTCAATTCAATTGCTTAATTACCCCAGACAAAATACGTTCGAAAATGGATGGTCATCACCGCCACTTTTGACACACCGCACCTGCACCGCCTTTTCCTTTTTTTTTAATTTGTCATCGCCACCGCCGCATAGTTTCTGAACTCTTTCCGGGTTAGGGGGCGACTGAAATAGAAGCCCTGAAACAGGTGACATCCCTTATCTTCGAGAAAGGCGAACTGATTGGCGGTTTCAACGCCTTCCGCAACCACACTCAATCCCAGGTGTCTGGCCATGGAAATAATCGTTTCAACAATGACAACATCGTTGGAATCTGTCTCTATATCGCGCACAAATTTATCATTGATTTTCAACTGATCCAGGGGCAACTGTTTCAGGTAAGCCAGTGACGAATAGCCGGTACCGAAATCATCGATGGCAATGCGTATGCCCAGCTGTTTGAGGGCGTTCATCTTGTCAATCGTGTCTTCAATATTTTCGATAACGATACCCTCTGTCAATTCAATCATCAGTTCTTTGGGATCTACCCCCGTCTGCTTCAGTATCGCTATGACATTCTCAACGAAATCAGCCTGGCGAAACTGACGGGGACTGATGTTGACGGCTACATGACTGATCGAACAGCCCTTGATGCACTCGCAAGTCTCTTTCAGTATCCATTCCCCCAGCTCAAGAATCAGACCGGTTTCCTCGGCGATCGGTATAAAGTCCGCCGGGTGGACTATCCCCCTGTGCGGGTGAAGCCAGCGCACCAGCGCTTCAGCCCCCGTCAGATGCCCATGAGAGTCGAGCTGTGGCTGAAAATAGACTGCAAATTTTTTCTCTGTGATTGAAGCCCTGAGCTCTCGCTCAAGCAACAGTCTTCTATCCGCCGCCCGCTGCATCTCCGGATGGTAGAACGCAATGGTATTCCTGCCCTCTTCCTTGGCGCGATACATCGCCGTATCAGCCTGTTTCAATACATCTGCGGCCGTCTCATCTTTTTCGGGAAACAGGGTTATGCCGATACTGGAGGTAATGGTGTGTTCATAGCCGTGCAGGTGGTAGGTGCCACTGATCGCGGCCTGCACCTTGTGCGCTACATTCAAGGCCTGTCTTATGGCTGAATTTCTGCTGGAATGCTCACCGGTTATCAGCACAACGAATTCATCTCCGCCGAGTCTCGCCGCCGTGTCTTCTTTTCTCAGCTCGGATCGCAAGCGCTCCGCTAACTGCACCAGCAGCTCATCGCCGACATGGTGTCCGAGTGAGTCATTGAGCGTCTTGAAGTTATCCAGATCAAGAAAAAGCAGGCTGCCATACAGCTGCTGGCGCCTGGCCACCTCCAGCTCATGTTGGATACCTTCCAGCAACAGGCGACGATTCGGCAAGCCGGTCAACGGGTCATAAAACGCAAGGCGGCGAATCTGTTCCTCGGATTTCATACGCTCGGCATTGGTGAGAACCTGCTGAAAACGATCCGCAATCTCCCCCGAGAATCGAATCTCGTCATCCTGCCACTCGCGCTTCTCGCCAATATGCTCAAAGCAAACGAGCCCCCTGAGTTTTCCTCCGACACGTATCGGGCTGTCCAGTAAGGATGTGATTCCTTGCGCCCGGGCAGAATCCCTCAATTCGCGTGTCCTGTGGTCCTCGAACAGGTCAGACACAGCAAGAGATCGATCTCCACATATCGCTTCGAAATAGATCGGAATATCACCGATTCTCAGCGGCTCCGCCAGCACATGCCGGTCCGACTCCTTCTCGTAGAGATCAACCACCTCAAACTGATCCTGTTCGCTATTGATGAGCCAGATACTGGCTTGCGCCACATCGATTACCTCGACAGCGGTCTTGTTTATCATTTTTGCCGCCTGGCCAATGTCCCCCTGAAACAGGGCATCATGCAGGGAAAGCCTGACAATAGCGGCATGTTGCCTGTTAACCCGCGCCACCTGTGAATCTTTAAGGGCCTGATCCGCCTTGCGCTTGTCTATTTCCTGGCGCAGTTCCTCGGTACGTTCAGTAACGCGATTTTCCAGCCTTTCATGGGCTTCGCGGAGTTTGTTCTGTACTTCATACAGTTTTTGGCTGCGCTGGTTGAACCAGTACGCCAGCTCACCAAGTTCACTTCTGTCCGCTATCGCCAGCCATTTATGTTCCGAATCTTCCGTTGCTGACAAAAGCTTGAGCTGCGCCGACATATCGGTAACAGGTCTGATGAGTATGCGTCTAACCAGAAAAAGAACAGCAGCCAGGGAACCGAGTACAGCGAAAACGGTATAGGATGCCAGATTCCTGTAGATGACATCCGACGCATTGGTCGCTCTGCTATAGGGCATGACGGTTACGATCTTCCAGTAGGTCTGCGGCATCTCAAACACAGCTGCAAAAGCGCGTTCACCGAGCAGCAAGTCGTTATCGAGATGGACTCGCTGAATCTCATGCAACGCCGGCCCGGCCGCCCGCTGCATATCGGCAAGAACGGCGGTTATCAGTCGGGCTTCGTGCAGTTCGATCTGGTAGCTCTCATCTGCTATCGTCTCGGCGAGGTCTTCGCGGTAATTACCCGCTTCTGTTTCACTGTAAACAAGCTGATCAATAACATTTTGTACCGCTGCCGCAAGCGGCTGAAATGCCGGCTGTTTTGAAGCAAGTTGCTCAATACCGATAAATTCCTCGGTGCGCCCGCCCTGATCATCCATCGCGAATATTTTGGTCAGGTTCTCATCGGGAAAGGAGAGAAATTTACCATTACGATCCACCGCAAAAGCATAGCCGCCAAAAGAACGTGAAACATCTTCGAGAAAAGCATGCAGACCCTCGAGTTTCAGGTCCACTGTGGATACACCATAAAATCGCCCATCCCGGTACATCGGTACCGTGACAGTCACCATGGGTTGGTAGGAATAGGGGTCCATGTACGACTTGGACCAGAACGCGGCACCCTCCTCCAGGTACCTGGCCGGAACATACCACTCCTCGTGGTGATACCCGGGGCCCCTGGGATCATTGTAATCGTCATAATATTGCAGTATGCCCTGGCTGTTTCGTCCCCAGAAAAAACTGCGGCGTTCGATCTCGGGATCATACTGGTAGGGCGCCGGCCACAACCCGCCACCGGCGATAAAGCTCTCCGTGCCTTCATAATTCAATATATGCCTGGTCAGTTTCTTGTTGAGCGCGTCATCGGGCAGCAGCTGCTCCCCCAGATTGGCCAGTGCTGTCGCCAGAGACTCAGCCAGCGCAATACGACGCCCCAGTTCCGAAACAATGTTCTGCCCGGACAGGATAACCTGTTCGTGCGCCTGCTTTTCCAGCAGGGGTCTTCCGACAGTCGAGAGGACAGCGAATATGGCACTCAGAATAAGCAGAAAAAACATAACGAAGAGCGCGGAGACCCTGAACTGCAGACTGTGCCAGAAATATTTCATCAATCACCAACTGCTGCGAATTTGACAGATCGCTCGGGAGGTTTGATCGCTCTACAACGCTCAACTGCGATGGACCGGGTATTATTAAAACAGGCCCTAGTACTCCTTGAAGGAGTGCTAGTCTCCCACCTTCAACTGAGCTTCCTTGATCTGTTCCATGTGCTCAATGAGGGTATCAGTTGTTTCCTTCAGCAGATCCAGTTCGGCGATGGAGAGCTCATCCAGTTGCTCGAGATTGTATTCTATAGTATCAATAATCTGCCTTGCCGGTCGCTTCAGCGGACGGAAGAAATAAGTCGTTATAGTGGCCACGATCGTACCGAAGAAAAGCGCCGAACCGACAACGATCCAGATCCCTCCAACCACCTGGGAAAAACCAGACAAGGGAGTATCAGCGATACCCGCTGTAGAGAACGCTGCTATCCCCCAGTACAATGCCCTGCCGTATGAAGTTATCGTGGTTCCCTCCACGTCGTGCTCTCCATAATACAGGCCTGAAGCAAAAAGCAGCCAGAGAACGATCAGCAGCAAAACCATCTTCAGGAATGGCGTATGGGTAAATACATCTTCGCTAAATCTAATCAGTCTCATCGGTTCTGACATACTGACTCCTCACTCAAAATTGGCTACGCGGAAATAAACAATACATCCTGTCCCGGTCTTCTGTGTATTCCGTGACTATGTACATGACATTAGCTTAATGAAGTACCACTGCCGTCTGAGCGGAAAAACACCCCGTTGCGGACTGTATTTTTCTTGATATCACACTCAAGATGCGGGAAAGCTGATGGTCTCATACAGCGGATATACACAGCATTGGTCAATGCGGACGATTATGACAGAATGTAGCGCTTATCCGGAGATCCGCTGACATTGTACTAGGCAACTTCACGTGAGCGCGCCAGGCTGGAACATTACGCTACCTCAAGGCAAACAGGCCAAATGAAGCGAGCCGCCATATTGATCATCATGCGCCTGGCAAAGCCGCTTCTATTAATATCCTGCATCACCTGTTCGGTGCTTGTCCATGCTTCGGAAAGCCTTGATGTCAGGATTGCCGGTATCGAGGGTGAACTGCTCGACAACGTCAGCGCTCAGCTGGGCATCGCCCAACTTGCCAGACAAACGGCATTCACCGCCCTGCCTGTAACCGACAGGCCGGACAGTGAAGTAACCGAAGCGTCTGTACGCAACTTACACCGTGCCGCAGCAAAGGATATCCGCCAGGCATTGCAACCCTTTGGCTATTACTCACCCGCTATAGAATCAACGCTTGAAAGGGTGGAAAACCGCTGGCTTGCCAACTATCAGATCGACCCGGGCGAGGCGACACTGATTGACAATATTGAACTTGGCATCAAGGGTAATGGCCGGAGCAATGCCGATCTGCGCAAAGTGCTTGATTCAACGAAGCTTGCCCGCGGGCAACGATTGCAGCATATTCACTATGAAGAAACTAAGGCGTCGTTGCTCAAGGCCGCGCTCGCCGATGACGGCGAATCGAGGCGTATCACGCTCGGTGTCAACCGAAACGAGAACTGAGGGGAACTCCAGCGCCAACTTTATCTCAGGTACGAGCGCGAGGATTTCACCATCGGTGAAGACGATGAAATCGTCAACTACTTCAGACCCGGCGTAACCCTGTCCCGCCTCGAGGCTGACAACATTCTGTTTCCACGCCGTGGCTACAGCTGGTCTGCCGATATTCGCGGCGCCGCTGCCCTGCTGGTCTCGGACACCAGCTTCATCCGCGCTGAGAGCAGCGCCCGCGCCGCCTATCCGCTCGCCGAGCGGGCCCGTGCGCTGTTCCGCTTGCAGCTCGGCGGCATGGCTGTCGGAGATTTTGACGAACTACCGACAACCGAGCGATTTTATGCCGGTGGTGATCGGAGTGTGCGGGGCTACAAGTACCAGACGCTGGGTCCAAGCGACGAAAGCGGCAACAACACGGGCGGCAGATACCTATTGACCGGCAGCGTCGAGAGTTACGGCGTTGGGATCTTTGAACCCGTTTCCACACTGCGGCTGCTCTATACCGTGAGCAGCAAATGGAAACTGGTTGGGGAGTCGAGCGCACTGCGCAGTAGCGCTGATCTGTTTTACGTCATAGAACTCGGCAAATAACAGTACCCTACAAATGCGGGGTGCCTGTGGCGTCCTGCGCCGCGCACGGCTTGTCGAACCGAAGGGTTCTCTTCAGAACCTCCCTGACCGCCACATAAAAAAAGCCCCTTGCGGGGCTTGTCTTATGTGGCGGAGAGGGAGGGATTCGAACCCTCGATGAGTGTTAACCCATACTCCCTTAGCAGGGGAGCGCCTTCAGCCACTCGGCCACCTCTCCTGTCTGCGAAACCGACCTGGCGGCGGGCTTTTGCAGAGAGCGAGTAGGATACCGACGCTTGCTCATCAGGTAAAGTCAAATCAGCTGTCGGCGTTTTCTACCGACCCGGCTTCTGCGTCTTTTTCCCGCTTGATACGTTCATAAATCTCTTCGCGATGAACCGCCACTTCCTTTGGCGCATTGACGCCGATTCGGACCTGATTCCCCTTCACGCCCAACACGGTAACCGTGACATCGTCACCAATCATGAGGGTTTCGCCGACCCTTCGTGTAAGTATTAACATTCCTAGTGTCTCCTTGACCTTCTCGCTCACCAACATTACGACTTCCGTAGTCGGCAGATTTTATTAGGCAACCAACTTAGTGCTTATGTCGGCCACCCGCTGCAAAACTATAACGAGCCATCAGATCTTTGTTATTACTAGACATTGTGTAAAAAACCGCCAGTAGCGGTTAGCGGATGATCAGGCCGTCGCGACCTGCTCCAGATGAAACGCCTCGTGGAGTGCCCGAACACCCAGTTCGAGATATTTTTCGTCCACGACCACTGAAACCTTTATTTCGGAGGTCGAGATCATTCTAATATTGATCGCTTCTTTTGCCAGTGTCTCGAACATGGTTGAAGCAATACCGGCGTGGGAGCGCATACCGACACCAACCAGCGATATTTTAACAATCCTGGCATCACCGGAAACTTCGCTGGCGCCCATCTTATCTGCTGTCTGCTGCAATATTTCCATGCCACGCTGGTAGTCGTTGCGATTCACAGTGAAGGTAAAATCTGTGGTCTTGCCATCGGGAGCAATGTTCTGGATGATCATATCGACTTCGATATTGGCTTCCGCGATAGGGCCCAGAATCCCGTGTGCGACACCGGGCTGATCCGGAACGCCGAGTACCGTCAGCTTCGCCTCATCTCGATTGAAAGCAATCCCGGAAATTAACGCCTGCTCCATACCTGCTTCCTCGTAGGTAATCAATGTACCCTCGCCTGGTTCGAAACTGGAAAGTACGCGTAACTTCACATTGTACTTGCCCGCGAACTCCACGGCACGAATTTGCAGCACTTTCGAGCCCAAACTGGCCATTTCCAGCATTTCTTCAAAGGTTATGCGTTGCAGACGACGCGCATCAGGTTCGACCCTGGGATCGGTTGTATACACGCCGTCCACGTCAGTAAATATCTGGCATTCATCCGCCTTCAATGCCGCGGCAAGCGCAACTGCCGTGGTATCAGATCCCCCCCTTCCGAGGGTAGTGATATTGCCGTCCTCATCCATTCCCTGAAATCCGGCCACTACCACCACACGACCTGCCGCCAGATCGGAACTGACGCGATTTGCGTCGATATCAAGTATTCTTGCCTTGTTATGCGCATTATCCGTCAGAATATGCACCTGCGGGCCGGTGTAGGAGCGCGCGGCGCAACCGCGTTCCTCCAGCGCCATGGACAGCAACGCAATGGTGGTTTGCTCACCGGTGGCCAGCAGCACGTCCAGTTCACGCCCTACGGGACGCGTGGACATGGTCGCGGCCAGGGATAAAAGACGATCTGTTTCGCCGCTCATGGCTGACACCACGACCACCAATTGGTTACCCTGATCCCTGTATTGAATGATCTTTTCGGCAACGGCCTGAATTCGCTCAGGTGTCCCGACCGAGGTACCGCCATATTTTTGGACAATCAGTGCCATATCTGCCGACAAATGCGCTGAATCGCGCCGAAACCAGTGATTAGACTATAAAACGGGACCAGATAAAACCGCTATCGACGACTAGGCCGTTCCGGACGTGGCGAGCTGCTGCTGGACCCAGTCGGTAACCGACGCCAGCGCCGCTTCAAGATTCTCCGGCTGACTGCCGCCGGCTTGCGCCATGTCCGGTCGGCCGCCACCGCGGCCGCCAATCTGGCTGGCCACATGATTCACCAATTCCCCGGCCTTGATACGCCCGGTTTCCGCCTTGGTAACACCCGCAACCAGTGCAACTTTGCCATCCGCAACAGCACCCAGTATGACAGCTGCAGCACCCAGTTTGTTCTTCAACTGATCCACTGTCTCGCGCAGGCTCTTGGCGTCGGCACCCTCCAGCCTGGCTGCCAGCACCTTGATACCGTCCACCTCCCGTGCCTGAGCCGACAGGTCACTGCCCTGGCTACTGGCCAGTCTGGCTTTCAATACCTCCAGCTCTTTTTCCAGCCTGCGGTTACGTTCCAGTAACTGGCCCAGCTTGGCTACTGCATCCTCCCGACCGGCTTTGAGCAGATTCGCCACCTCGCCGATGTTCTTTTCAGTTTCACCGATATATTTCAGGGCACCGGCACCGGTCACAGCTTCTATGCGACGAACGCCGGAAGCAATGCCGGCTTCCGAGACAATCTTGAAGATACCGATATCACCGGCCCGGCCGGCGTGGGTTCCACCACAGAGTTCCACCGAAAAATCGCCAATTGAGAGCACGCGCACTTCATCCCCATACTTCTCGCCAAACAATGCCATGGCGCCGGCCTGCATAGCCTGGTCAACCGGCATAATGCGGGTTTCAACACCGGCGTTTTCGCGGATCTTCTCATTCACCAGGGTTTCTATTTTTTCCAACTCGTCCGCGCTGAGCGGCTGGAAATGCGAAAAGTCGAAGCGCAGGCGCTCTGGATCCACCAACGATCCCTTTTGCTGCACATGGTCACCCAGCACCTGGCGCAATGCAGCGTGCATCAAGTGAGTCGCCGAGTGATTCAGACGCGTCGCTGCACGTCGCTGTTCATCAACCAGCGCCTCAACATTGTCACTCTGACCGATCTCACCCTGGGCCACCAGGCCAATATGCGCGAATACGCCGTCGCCCTGCTTGCGGGTATCGCTGACCTGAAACACACCACCCGAACTGCTGCGTATAGTGCCACGGTCACCAACCTGGCCACCGGATTCAGCATAGAAGGGTGTGTGATCGAGCAGCACGATACCTTCTTCGCCAGCAGCAAGAACATCGGTGGCTTCCCCATCTTTATACAGGGCCACAATAACGGCCTTGTCCTTCAAGTGTTCATAACCGGTAAATTCGGTACTGCCTTCAACATCGAGCCCACTTGCGTTTAACGTTTCAAAACTGCTGGCGGCCCGCGCTCTGGTGCGCTGCGCTTCCATTGCAGTTTCAAAACCCCGCATATCAAGCGACAGACTGCGCTCACGGGCAATATCAGCGGTCAGATCAACTGGGAAACCGTAGGTATCGTAGAGCTTGAACACCGTGTCACCCGCAATGACATCGCCCTGCAGACCGGTGATAGCCTCTTCAAGAATTTTCATGCCGTGGTCAAGCGTTTCCGCAAAACGGACTTCCTCCTGCTCCAGAACCTGTGCGACCTGCGACTGTGCTTTGGCCAACTCCGGATAGGCGTCACCCATTTCCCTGACCAGCGGTGTCACCAGCTTATGGAAAAATGACTCACGCTTGCCGAGCTTATGGCCATGACGGATGGCGCGCCGGATAATGCGGCGCAGAACATATCCACGCCCCTCATTGGAGGGAATAACACCATCGACAATCAGGAATGCACAGGCACGTATATGATCCGCGATCACACGCAGCGAATTGTCTTCCAGGTCCCCAACCCCTGCCACTTCGGCCGTTGCCTTGATCAGATGCTGGAACAGATCAATTTCATAGTTGCTGTGAACACCCTGAAGTATGGCCGCCAGACGCTCCAGCCCCATGCCTGTATCCACCGACGGTTTTGGTAACGGATTCAAATCGCCGCCGGCATCGCGATCGTACTGCATGAACACCAGATTCCAGATCTCGATATAACGATCACCGTCTTCTTCCGGCGTTCCCGGAGGGCCGCCGGGCACCGCGGGACCGTGATCGTAGAAGATTTCCGAACAGGGTCCACAGGGGCCTGTATCCCCCATCGACCAGAAATTATCTTTTGAACCGATGCGGGAAAAACGCTGCTGAGATACGCCGATTTCATTCAACCAGATGTCGGCCGCTTCATCGTCTTCCTCGTAGACCGTGACCCACAGGCGTTCCGCCGGAAGCTCCAGTACTCCGGTCAGAAAATCCCAGGCATAACGAATAGCATCGCGCTTGAAATAGTCTCCGAAGCTGAAATTTCCCAGCATTTCAAAAAAGGTGTGGTGGCGTGCCGTATAACCGACATTTTCCAGGTCATTGTGCTTGCCACCGGCGCGTACACAACGCTGTGAGCTGGCAGCACGCACAAAATGTCGCGTCTCCCGCCCGCGGAACACATCCTTGAACTGAACCATGCCGGCATTGGTAAACAAGAGGGTCGGATCGTTTGCAGGCACAAGGGGGCTGGAAGGCACCACTTCGTGGCCCTTTGCCTGAAAATAATCCAGAAAGATCTTGCGGATATCGCTTGTACTGAACTTGCTGCTCATGACGCAGAAAGGTACAGGATAAAGGCCGGAGGGCACAAGTCATTCCGCCATCCAGCGCGCATTCCCACGAGGCGGCGGAGTAACAGTCTGCACGCCTCGCGGTGACCGCCCTGATGATCAATGCTCGTCAGGGAGAAGCAAAAACGGCCTGGATCTGGTCCGAGCTGAAGCCCCGCTGCTGCAGAAAACGCATCTGCCTGACGCGCTCCCGGTAATCTCCGGGAAACTGGCGGCCAAAACGCTTGCTGCGCTGCCTGCCGGCGGATTCAACCCACAACCGGGACAGGCCTGCGAGCAACTGCTCCGCTGAATCGCCGCTGATACCCCGCTCGCGCAACTCGGCGCGAATACGCAACGGGCCATATCCCCGTTCAAATCGGCCGCGGATATAAACCTCTGCGAAACGATGGTCACTTAACAACCCTTCGTCGACCAGCTGCATGATCACGCTATCAACTATGTTAGCGGCAAAGTTTCGTCCCTTGAGCTTACGGCGCAACTCGAGCTCGCTGTGTTCGCGGCGTGCAAGGAGCCGTAACGCCGTTGCATACGATGCCTGGTAGATCCCGCTATCGTCAGCCAGTGGATTCGAGGGGTTCAACGGCTTCTACAGGCGCAGGCGGCTGATCGAGCAACTTGGCGCGTAACTGTTGTTCGATATCCTGCGCAATCTCCGGATTATCCTTGAGGAAGTTACGCACATTATCCTTGCCCTGTCCGATACGGTTACCGTTGTAACTGTACCAGGCACCGGCTTTATCAACGATGTCGTGCTTGACACCCAGATCGATCAGTTCGCCCTCGCGGGAAATACCCTCACCGTAGAGAATTTCGAACTGCACCTGTTTGAACGGCGGGGCCATCTTGTTCTTCACCACCTTGACACGCGTATCGTTACCGATAATTTCGTCGCCCTTCTTGATGGCGCCGATACGGCGGATATCCAGGCGCACCGAGGCATAGAATTTCAGCGCATTACCGCCGGTCGTGGTTTCCGGACTACCGAACATGACGCCGATTTTCATGCGGATCTGATTGATGAAAATAACCAGTGTATTGGAACGCTTAATGTTGGCGGTCAGCTTGCGCAGGGCCTGCGACATCAGACGGGCATGCAGCCCCATGTGGGAATCACCCATTTCACCCTCGATTTCGGCTTTGGGCGTCAACGCAGCGACCGAATCGACCACCACAACGTCCACAGCGCCGGAACGCACCAGCATGTCGGCAATCTCCAGCGCCTGTTCGCCGGTATCCGGCTGTGACACCAGCAGATCGTCAATCTGCACACCAAGCTTCCCGGCATACGCCGGGTCCAGTGCGTGCTCGGCATCAATAAACGCCGCGGTACCGCCAACCTTTTGCGCTTCGGCGATAGCTTGCAGGGTCAAGGTCGTTTTACCGGAAGATTCGGGGCCGTAGACTTCAATCACGCGTCCGCGTGGCAGGCCACCGATCCCCAGGGCCACATCCAGCCCCAGCGAACCGGTGGAAACCACATCGATATCACGCGCGGCGCCGACATCGCCCATACGCATGACGGAACCTTTGCCAAACTGTTTCTCAATCTGCCCCAGTGCTGCACTGAGCGCCTTACGTTTGTGATCGTCCATAGATTTCTCCGCTTACCTCGTTTAAATTGCGGGCAATCCCTGCCCTGCGGGTTGGCTGTGATTACGTCCAAACGGCGTCACTGCCGATCACAGCCGAGTATGCACCACACTACTGTAAAAATAAACAGTATTCTGAAATTTACCAATACCGGCCTATCAATTTATTTCCTTTCCCGAACGCAGCCCTCCAGGAGAGGTGTATTTCCAGTCAACGGGAGGTTTCACCTGGACGTTTTTTCCAACGGCCAGCGCTGCAGCACCTCATACCGGGAACCGCCGGCAACGACGGCCGATTCAACCAGAACAAAATCGCGCACCGGCCAGAGGATCGCTTCCAGCCCTGCTTTCACCTTCGGCTGCCTGACCTTGCGGGCCAGGGTTACGTGGGGAACAAATGGCCGCTTCTCGACTTGGAATCCGCACGGCACCAATACCGTAGTCAGACTGGCAACCAGTCCTGCCAGAGCCTCGGGCATCTGGCTGGCTCCCAGCCACTGGATGCCGGCACGAGGCCAACCACCCAGATAATCAAGATACAATTCAAAAGGTTTACAGCAAATACTCGAAGCCGCCTCAGAATAGCAAATCCGCTCCTGCTCGCTGCACCCACCCAGGAACCGTAGCGTCATGTGCAACTTGTCATCCGCGACCGGGCGCCTGGCCCAGTGACGGGAGACTTCCACCAGCTGCGCGCGCACCTGCGCATCGGGCCACAAGGCAAAAAACAGGCGTCGGGATTTAGCCCGCATTTCTCACGGGGATCCCGGATGCTGGCGCAGGGTTCGTGTGCTTGGACGCCGTTCTGGAGCGAAGGACCCGCTCGAGGCGCAGAGCAGGGGCCCCGGCATAGCCGGGGATGCGACCGCTGGCGGGCGGGATATCGCTTCGACACCCTCTGCGGATCATCGCTTCACCGCGGGTCAGATCCCCACCGCTGCGCGTTGGGGCCCCTCTTCCGCCCCTCGAAGCGATGCAACCGTAGCTACCACTCGAGTGAAGAACAAGTACAGGCGCGCGAGAACTAGCCAGGGCCGGGATAGGCGTGCCCTGAATACACCCTGATTCTCGATTGATCACTGAGCCCTTCATACATTCAATACCTTCTGTCACTCGCCCGCCGCCCCGTGAGAAATGCGGGTTAGAAACGGCCCCGCTCACGTCAATTCATTGAGGTGGCTGATTAACAGCGACAGCGCCGTTGCCACTGCCTGCCGGCGCACCGCTTCCCGATCGCCGTCAAAACAGTAACGCCGACTCATCATCCAGCCACCCGGCCCGGCCCAGGCAAAGCAGACCGTCCCCACCGGCTTTTCCCTTGAGCCACCGCCGGGTCCGGCCACCCCGCTGATGGCCAGCGCCCACTGTGCATGGCTGTTCTGCAAAACACCTGCCGCCATTTCCTGCACCGTCTGTTCGCTCACCGCACCATGCCGGTCCAGGGTTTCAGTCGATACCCCGAGCAGTTCCTGTTTGGCGTCGTTGCTATAGGTGACAAAACCACGTTCAAACCACGCCGAACTGCCAGCAAGGTCGGTGCAGACTTTAGCCACCCAGCCACCGGTACAGGACTCGGCGGTCGCCAGCCACTCACCGCGACGCCTCAGTGCCGCCGCCAGATGGTTGGCCAGGTCCGCTAATGCCTCGGCCATCTGTCGCGTTTTTCCTGGTAAGACTGCTGATACGGACTCATACATCGCTCCCTGCCTGACCGGGTTTATGAGTATCAAAGCTGGCAGCGTTTCGCAAGCTGTAGCAAACCGGCCAATTCCGCTACACTTGCCGGCCATGTCTGCCGTACCCAGCGCGAACAAACACACACCGATGATGCAGCAGTACCTGCGCATCAAGGCCGAGCACCCCGACATCCTGGTGTTCTATCGGATGGGTGACTTCTACGAACTGTTCTACGAAGACGCCCGCAAAGCGGCGGAACTCATGGACATTACACTGACCAGTCGCGGCCAGTCCGCCGGCGAACCCATTCCCATGGCCGGCATCCCGGTGCATTCAGTCGATCAGTATCTGTCCAAACTCGTTCGTCTGGGTGAATCGGTCGCCATCTGTGAACAGACAGGTGATCCGGCCACCAGCAAGGGGCCGGTGGAACGCCAGGTGGTACGCATTGTCACGCCGGGCACAGTAACCGATGAAGCGCTGCTCCAGGAACGTCGTGACAACCTGCTGGTTGCGCTGCATCAGGACCGGGACGGTTACTACGGCGTGGCATCGCTGGATCTTTCTGCCGGACGTTTTGTGGTGCAGGAATTTAACGGCGAAGAGGCCCTGCTGGGCGAAATCGAACGGCTGCAACCTGCCGAATTGCTGGTCAGCGAAGACCTGTCGCTGCCGCAGGCGATGCACGCTCGCAACGGTACGCGCCGTCTGCCGCCCTGGCATTTCGACACCGAAACGGCGGCCCGCCAACTCAATCAGCAGTTCGGCACACAGGACCTGGCCGGTTTCGGCTGCCAGGATATGCCTGTTGCAGTAGCAGCGGCTGGTGCGCTGCTGCAATATGTCAAGGATACACAGCGTGCTAGCCTGCCGCACCTGCGTGGCCTGCGCAGCGAACAACACGAAGACAGCGTGATCATGGATGCCGCGACACGCCGTAATCTGGAACTCGATCAGTCACAGTCCGGCCACAGGGAACACAGCCTGATCGCCATACTGGATAAAAGCGTGACGGCCATGGGCGGCCGGCTACTGCGTCGATGGCTGCAGCGCCCCCTGCGTGACCGAAAAATCCTCGCAAAACGCCACCAGTGCCTTGAATCACTGTTGCAGGCCCGGCTGTTTGAAAGCCTGCGCGAGCAACTGCGCGGCAACTGCGATATGGAACGCATCCTGTCGCGGATCGCGCTGAAATCCGCGCGCCCGCGTGATTTAAGCGCCCTGCGCGACACCCTGGCACGCCTGCCCGAATTACAGGTTCTGTTACGCAGTGACAGCGACCCGTTACTCGGCGAACTGTCATCGCGTATCCAGGAACAGCCCGGGATTCTCAAGCGGCTGCGCAAGGCGATTCCTGATATCCCGCCCGCCCTGCTGCGCGACGGTGGCGTTATCGCGGCCGGCTACGACGCTGAACTGGACGAACTGAAACGGCTCAGCGAACAGAGTGACCAGGTACTGCTGGAGATGGAAGCGCAGGAACGCCAGCGTTCCGGCATCAACAAGCTGAAAATACGCTATAACCGGGTCCACGGCTATTATATTGAAGTCAGCCGCAGTCAATCCGGGCAGGTACCGGACAACTACCAGCGCCGGCAAACGCTGAAGGGCGTCGAACGCTTCATTACCCCGGCACTCAAGCAACACGAAGACCGGGTGCTCAGTGCGCGCAGCAAGGCGCTGGAACGTGAAAAAGCGCTCTACGATGAGCTGCTGGATCAGCTTCTGGAGCATGTGCAGATGCTGTCATCCTGCGCCGAGGGTATTGCCGAACTCGATGTCCTGACCACCCTCGCTGAACGCGCCGACAGCCTGAACTGGTCTCGCCCTGAATTGAGCGCGGAAGCGGGCATCGCCATACGCGGCGGCAGGCATCCTGTGATCGAGCATTTCAGCCCGGATCCCTTCGTACCAAACGATGTTGAGCTGAGCGACGAACGACGCATGCTGATCATTACCGGACCCAACATGGGTGGCAAATCAACTTACATGCGCCAGACTGCGCTGATTGTGCTGCTCGCCTGCGCGGGCAGTTTTGTACCGGCGGATCAGGCCAGTATCGGGCCGATAGACCGTATATTCACGCGCATCGGCGCCTCGGACGATCTGGCCAGCGGCCGTTCTACCTTTATGGTGGAGATGACAGAAACGGCCAACATTCTCAACAATGCCAGCAGCCAGAGCCTGGCCCTGATTGACGAAATCGGGCGTGGCACCAGCACCTATGACGGTCTGGCGCTGGCCTGGGCGGTGGCAAAGGAACTCGGCGCTATTGGCACTTATACCCTGTTTGCGACACATTACTTTGAGTTAACCGGGTTGCCTGAGGAAATAGCCACGACCGCCAACGTGCACCTTGATGCAGTGGAACACGGCGAGCGCATCGTTTTCCTGCACGCCGTCAAGGATGGTCCCGCCAACCGCAGTTACGGGCTGCAGGTCGCGGCCCTGGCCGGTGTGCCGGACCGGGTGCTGGTACAGGGTCGGGACATTCTGCGTCAACTCGAAAGCAGTCCGACGCATGCACTGCACCTGGATGTTACAACACAGCAGCAGATCGATATGTTCGAGCACAAGGAAGAATGCCCGCTGGCGGATGCGTTTCAGGGTATCGAACCCGATAACCTGACACCACGCGAGGCGCTGGAACTGCTCTACAAACTCAAGGGAATAGCAGACGAGTATCCGCTATGAGAAACGGGCCCGTGCAATATTGAGCGGGCCCGTTTTTAAACCACCGGCAGTAACCGCTTACTGCCCGGCAGGCGCCTCTTGCGCCACTTCGACGGTCTCCATGGCGGAGAATTCGACTTCTGTCCGTCGGTTTGGCGCCAGACACTCGACCAGTGCCGCACCACGCTCGCCCTCACAACCCACCAGCGGATTAGCTGAGCCCTGACCGCCCGCTTCAATGTAGTCAGGCGGCACGCCTCTGGATACCAGATAATCACGCACTGCTGACGCACGGCGCTGCGACAGTTCCAGGTTGTAATCGTCTTCACCGATACGGTCCGCATAACCGGTGATCTGCAGCTTTTGCTCCTCTAACCCGGGCGCGGTCAGGCTACCGACAAGATCATCGAGAAGTCGAGTGCCGTCCGCGGTGAGTTCGTCGCTGTCAAATTCAAACAAGGTGTCGGCTTCCAGGCGAACCGATTGGAGAACGATCTCCACGGCGGCGACTTCCGTCTGATCACGGGCGGCGACGATTTCCGGATCACACTCGGCAATCGCATTGGCAATGGACCAACGTTCGGTATGCAGGCAATCTCCGGATCCGGTGCGCACAACGGACGCTCCATCGTCGTCCACGTAACCCGGCGCGGTGTACCCCAGACCACTGACCACTCCCAGGCCAACTAACACAAGCGCTTGGCTTATCTGTTTCATCCTATCTCCTTTTAAAATCTGAAAAATCCCATGAACCGGTTGAGCAGGTCAGCAAAATGCGCCAGCCCTGCCAACAACCGCTATCAAGCTACTGTCAACAGCAAAACCATACCCAACCCGGGCATTTTGAAGCAGATGATAGAAAGTCGCAACGAATTCAATCGTTAATTCAGGTATTCGACAGGGATAGCGGAACCTCGAACAGGTGATGCTGATGGATTCAGCTGGTCGCCGTACCGCAGTTGCTCAGGCTCAGTCGAGGGGGATTGGTAGAAAACACGAAAGGCGCAGCCTTTTCCAGAGCGGTCAAGCCGAGCAGCATGCGTGTATTGCTGGGGAAAATGGCGGCCTCGACATCCTTCAATACACAGTCTTCACCCAGAACCAGGTGTTTGATGCGATACACCGGAAGCTCGTGCTGACTGCCATCAGCCATCACGCCGGTCAGTTGCCCGACATATTCAGCGTTACCCGCCTGTTTCAAGCGTTCCAGGGTGTGTTCATTGATGGTGGTATAACCGGCACCGGTGTCCACCATGAATTCGACCGCACCACTGCCCTGCATATTGGCCTGAATGTAATAGGTCGCCAATCGCTTCTGGTTCATGGGAATCGTTTTATAAGAGGCCGCGAGCGCCACATTGGCAGTCAGGCAGGCCAGCAAACAGAAAGAATATTTTACCAACGATCCAGCCATACCGATGCGCACCTGCGACAAAAAATCTGTAGTTACCTGGCTTAGCGGCAAATTTAATGCCAAATTGAGCCGTTTGTTCAGGCGTCAGTCGGAAAGGAGCTGTTGCGGATTGATGAGCGGGAGTCCAGCCCGGACACCATTGATGAAATCCGCTTACGGATGGGCAGCCACAGGCACCCGGCTGTCGCTGGCCCCAGCCTGATCAATCCGTGTATCATTGAGCCCGTTTCAAGCAGGAGGCAATCATGACGTTTGTGGTGGGTGAAAA
>Ga0316198_10000620_pt1 | contig 19181 bp, 14 predicted proteins | sample OudBieAanoxic_MG_FD_204935 | JGI IMG/M metagenome (GOLD analysis project Ga0316198, IMG submission 204935) | Coastal sediment microbial communities from Oude Bieten Haven, Netherlands - site A anoxic | ecosystem: Environmental > Aquatic > Marine > Coastal > Sediment | place: Netherlands...
TCTTCAGTAAAATTCATTAAGTATTCAAAGTACTGATCCGTCTGATTTACCTCATCTCTTACAACCTCATGAATCAACCATGGACATTCTACCAATAGATTTTCTAAACGTTCCTGAGTAAAATCGTCATCGTTATAATCATCATCATCATCTTCGTCACAAGCCATTTTGGCTGTTTCGAGGGCATTGGCCAATTCAGCATTACTGCCCACTTCAACCTTTGTGCCATCGTAAAGTTCCATGTTTACAGGGAAGTCGATCCCGATTAAATCATTTTCGTCAAGTCCGGCAAAAAATATTCTAAGATCTTTATCTGATCCTACAGTAACTGATCCTGTTTCAACCTCATTTAGATCAAAAGTGTATATCGTAATAGGGTATACAAAGTCTATACATTCTATGTCATCATCCTCTCCACCTTCAACACATTCCTGAGCCAATTCGCGCAGGTCATCTATTCCCCCAATTTCAATTACTGTAAAATCGGCAAGTGTGATAACAATTGGAAAAATAATCTCAAGGATATCTTCATCATCTTGCAATTCATCAAATATTTCTTCAATTAAGTGAAGACCTTCTTTAGATTCAATGGTAATTTCAATTCCATTTACATTAACGGTATATGGAAATTCAATAGCCAAACAGCTTGCGCCATCCACAATATTATCGAAAGAACCATCATTGGATGCGGTATTTTCAATAAGCTTAGCTGTAGAGGAACTTGCATTTATAGTTTGCAGTTCATCTGGTTGTGGTAATTCTTCAAATGCTTCCTGGCAGGCATTAAACGAGAATGCCGCTACAAGAAGTAGGGTTTGCAGTGAATACTTAAAAAACTTTTTCATAACGATTTGGATTTATTTGTTGTTCGTACAACTCTAAAACAATTACATTTTAAAATACCCTACTCTTTTTTTAATTTTATTTAAAATATCTTTGGAACAGAACCAACGATAAGAACTAAAAAAATATGGACAATGTATGTGAGGAGCAAGTATTTAGTAGCCTCTTCAAAACTAATTCCAAAACGATTTTTAACTATATATATTATAAATTCGGCAACGAAGAGAAAGCGTATGATGTAGTTCAGGAAGCTTTTGTTAAGTTGTGGGAGAATTGTGCTAAAGTAAGTCCTGAAAAAGCGAAGTCTTATGTTTATACTATAGCAAATAATCTTTATTTAAATGTTATCAAAGCGGAAAAGGTCCGTTTAAAGTATGCAGACAGGTCAAATAATACCTCTTACGAATCTCCGGAATTCTTGCTGGAAGAAAAGGAGTATAAGGAAAAGCTGGATCGGGCCCTAAATAGTCTTCCGGAAAATCAGAGAACCACTTTTTTATTAAACAGGATTGATGGTAAAAAATATGCGGAAATAGCAGAGATGGAAGGTGTAAGTGTGAAAGCTATTGAAAAACGCATGCATTTGGCCCTAAAAGCTCTTAGAGATAAAATAGAAGGTATTTAACGAACATGTCGGGGAATAAAATTCGGATGTTTTAGAATTATTTTTAACATTGAGGGTAGGGTTTTATTAGAATTAATTGTTTTAAGGTTATAAAGCTGGAAATCATGCAAGAAAATTACTTAGCAAAATGGCTCAATAATGACCTCTCTGAGGAAGAACTCGCAGTATTTAAAAAATCTGCTGAGTATGCTTCTTATGAGAAGTTACTGGAGGTCAGCGGTTCTTTGGAAGCGCCAGACTTTGATATGGATAAGGCCTTTAATGATTTCAAAAACAATCAGCTACAGAAAGATGTTAAAGTAATTAAGATGAATCCAATGCGGAAGTTATGGCGCATTGCAGCTGCCATTGCGGTTATTTTTGTCGCATCTTACTTTTACATATCAACTTTAGATGAATCTATTTCTACACAATATGCGGAACGCAATGAAGTTAGGCTTCCGGATAATTCTGAGATTATCTTAAATGCTGATTCCAGGATAACATACAGTGAAAAGAACTGGGCTAAAGAACGAAATATCTCCCTGGAAGGAGAAGCGTTCTTTAAGGTTGCCAAAGGACAAAAATTTACGGTCGCCACCAAAGACGGTTTAGTTACCGTATTGGGTACTCAATTTAATGTTGAAAACAGAAAAGGATTTTTTGAGGTTACCTGTTATGAAGGCCTGGTAAGTGTCATTTTTAATGGTAAAGAATCAAAACTTCCTGCGGGTAATTCCTTTATAGCAATTAACGGTAATGTATTGAAAACAGAATCGCCGGCAAACACTATTCCTTCGTGGATGAGCAATGAAAGTACTTTTAGAAGTATTCCGTTGAAGTATGTCCTGGATGAGTTTGAAAGACAATACAACATTGAGGTTAAAACTCAAAATATTAATCTTGAGCAATTATTTACCGGCTCTTTTAGCAACACAAACATAAATTTGGCGTTACAGAGTATTAGTACTCCTTCTCAGATAAAGTATGAATTAGAGGGGAACAACGTGCTATTCTATGCCGAAAACGCGCCTTAATAGTATACTGCTTTTATACCTAATACTTTTGTTTGCCCTTTTTACAGGCAGGGCACAGGTAGATACCTTCCCGAAAAATATTAGTCTGGTTTCCTATATCCGTCAGTTAGAGAAGGATTTTGATGTAAAGTTTTCTTATATTGATAAGGACCTTCAGCCCATATTAGTAGCTACTCCTAAAGGCAGTTCTCTTAAGGATATATTAAATGATATCCAGAATCAGACCCAATTAATCATCAGGAAGCTTAGTGAACGTTACTATACGCTCTCCAAAAGCACTACAGTAGATATATGTGCATTTGTCCTGGATAATTACAGTGAGAATACTACCCCAGGTGCAACAGTAGAAGTATTGGGCAGCAGTATTTCTACGGTAACAGATATGAACGGCCGTTTTACTTTGGATAATATCCCCAGAAAAGCTTCCATACGAATAAAGCATATAGGTTATAAACCAAAATACGTAACCGCCGAGGATCTTGTAAGTAAAAATCCCTGCACCACCCTTTTATTTAGTTTAAACTACCAACAGCTCGATGAAGTTGTGGTTTATAAATTTTTAACCACAGGACTTACCAAAAAAACTGATGGCAGTATAACTCTTAATACTGAAGAATTTGGTATTCTTCCCGGGCTTTTAGAACCCGACGTTCTTCAAACTGTACAAGCCCTTCCCGGAATTAAGAGTATAGATGAAACGGTATCGGATATTAATATAAGAGGAGGAACAAACGATCAAAACCTTATTCTTTGGGATGATATTAAAATGTATCAATCTGGTCATTTTTTCGGATTAATTTCTGCTTTTAACCCCTATTTGACTGAACATGTTACCATAATAAAAGATGGGACCAGCGCCGAATATGGAGACGGAGTTAGCGGAATCATTGATATGCAATCAAAAAATAAAATTGCTGGTAATTTCTTTGGAGGAGTGGGCATAAACATGATTAGCGGAGACCTCTTTGGTCAGATCCCTATCTCAAATAAATTAGCGCTCCAGGTTTCAGCAAGACGCTCCATTACAGATCTGATAAACACACCAACCTATAAGCAGTTTTCTAAAAGAGCTTTTCAGGACACCGAGGTTGAAGGGGGCTCTAACCCAAACAACGATGCGGATATAAACCAGGACGAAATATTCTATTTCTATGATTTTACAGCCAAAGTATTGTACGATATTAATGAGCAACATAAAGCGCGCTTTAGCTTTATTAATATCAACAACAATCTTGACTATACGGAAACGGCGTTAAGTTCTGCAAGAACAGACCAGAGCAACCTGAATCAAACCAACCTTTCTTTTGGAGGAAATCTTGAAAGTGAATGGACGGACAGATTCTCAACTAAGTTGACTGCTTATTACTCTAACTATAACCTTGATTCTGAAAACCGAATAAACAATGGGCAACAAATTCTTGATCAAAGAAATGAGGTAATAGAGACCTCAATAAAATTAAATACGAATTACCAACTCAACCCAACTTTAAACTGGCTCAATGGATATCAATTTTCAGAGGTTGGTATCACCAATTTTACCGATGTAACACAACCACCTTATGAGAGCAACATCAAGGGCGTCATACGTACAAATTCGTTATACAGTGAAATTTCCTATGCTTCACCCAACAAGAGATTAGTTGCAAGAGGTGGTGGCAGATTGAATTATCTTGTAAATGTGAAATATTTTAATGAATTTATTGTTGAACCCCGTTTAAACCTAAGTTATTCGCTCTACTCAAATCTTCAATTGGAAGTAAAAGGGGAGTTTAAAAACCAGACCACAAATCAGATTATTGATTTGGAACAGAATTTTCTTGGAATAGAAAAAAGGCGCTGGATGTTATCCAACAACAAGAATGACACTGTTCCGGGAAATCCAAATTTGCCCATTGTGAAAAGTAAACAAGGTTCTATGGGAATAAATTATGATAAGGGACAATGGTTTGTTGGTCTGGAAGGATATTATAAAGAAGTAAATGGAATCAGTACGGCAACACAAGGATTTCAGAACCAAAATCAGTTCAATGGTGAAATTGGAAAGTATGAGGTAAAAGGGTTGGAATTTTTAATAAATCACAAAAACAACCTTTTCAGTACCTGGTTGAGCTATGCCTATAATTTAAATAATTACACCTTCGAGGATATCGTTCCGAATGTTTTTCCTAATAATCTGGACATAACCCATACACTGACCTTTGCAAGTACTTATACCTATGAAAATCTAAAAATTGGAATAGGCATTAATTACAGAACAGGTAAACCTTTTACAAAGCCTCAGGAAGGAGCAGACGGAATTGATATTACAACTTTCCCGGTCTCCATCAATTATCAGGAACCAAACAGTAGCAGGCTCCCTGATTACCTAAGGGCTGATGCCTCCGCTATTTACGACTTTAATATTTCGAAAAGAGTAAAGGCCACGGCAGGTGCATCTATCTTAAATATTCTGAATAAGGAAAACATTTTAAATACTTACTACAGATTAAATGATCAGAACGAAATAGTGACCATTGAAAGTGTTTCCTTAGGATTTACACCTAATGTGAGCTTCAGAATAAGTTTCTAATTTTTATTCAGCCCGGATATTACCAGGACATGGGGAAATGTAATTGCCGCAAGGAATGAGAATAAAAAGGGGATGAACTCCTGACTGCTGCCCTCCATAAAAAAAAATAATAGTACAAGTGTTATCACCGATGCCAACCAATAAATTATTGATGTCCTCAGGTATTTTATAAAATGTTTTCTGGACAAATCCCCATACAGATAGGTAATCTGGTCTCCCAATGATGGGATGGCGTGCCACAAAATAAAAAATATGGCGAAAGCCCAAAGTAACGAGGCGGTATTGAAAATAATAAAGAATACCAATAAATAAAATAATTCGAGCAAAATATTGCATTGTATCTGTTTATATTTTACCAGGAATAATACAACAAATACAATAAATGATATTCCCAGCATAAACTGGTAATAGGTATTGTTTATATACACTTTACTGATATCAAAAATAATATCGCTAACCTCCATACTATGAGCTGCAAACAATAGAAAAAGGATTACAAGTCCGTAGGCAGTAAAAAGGAAGAGTGAATAGCGTGAACTCCCATTAATTTTGGAGATCCAGTGCTGCTCCCCGAAATGGTAGGCACTAAAGAGAATAAACAACCCCAAAGCAATAGCCGGAAGTATGGAAAATAAGGCCGCTACCCCAAGTACGAAAAAAATATAATAAGCGAGTATTCGCAAAAAATCATACCGTTTCGATTTCTTTTTGGCCTCCACTTGTAACAATTTAATATCATTGGCACCGTGAAGTATCCCAAAGGAAAGAATTAGAACATAAGCAAGTAAATTCTCCACTGCATTTTCAAAGTAGACGGCTAGCCACAGTGAAAAAAATGTAGCGACAAGCATGACAGCTTGCAACTTTGTAAAATCCACCTCCTTTTTATGCATATTGTTTAATTAATTTAACATATTATTAAACATTTTATGTTTAACTTTTAATATTTTTATTTAAACAAAATTAACTAAATATATTCGTATGGAAAATTTTTTATTATCATTCCCTTTGATTGCCAAACTAGCCACCAATGATTATGTGGGCTTTACCTTTTTTGTAGGTTGTATGGCTATGATGGCAGCTGCTGCCTTTTTCTTTTTATCAATGAATAGTTTTGACAAAAAGTGGAGAACCTCAATCCTTGTTTCCGGATTAATCACTTTTATTGCCGCAGTGCACTACTGGTACATGCGCGATTATTGGGCAGATTTCGGAGAATCGCCTACTTTCTTCCGTTATGTAGACTGGATCCTTACCGTCCCGCTGATGTGTGTGGAATTCTTTTTAATCTTAAAAGTTGCGGGAGCTAAAAGATCTCTTATGTGGAGACTTATTCTTCTTTCCGTAATCATGTTGGTTACAGGTTATTTGGGAGAAGCCGTTTACAGAGATGCCGCATGGATATGGGGTCTTATTTCCGGTATCGCATACTTTATTATTGTTTATGAGATCTGGTTCGGAACTGCCAAGAAGCTCGCCGTAAAAGCCGGAGGAGCCGTATTACAGGCACATAAAATGCTTTGCTGGTTTGTTCTTGTTGGTTGGGCTATCTATCCACTGGGATATATGGCAGGTACTCCAGGATGGTATGAAGGTTTATTTGGCGGTTTATCAATGGATGTGGTTTACAACATTGGAGACGCAATTAATAAAATTGGATTTGGCCTGGTAGTCTACAACCTTGCGGTAGTTGCTACTGAAGAGAAAGCCTAAGAACAATCAAGAGTTTAAAAACTACAATCATTTAAAACAAAAAGACCGCCGGAATGGCGGTCTTTTTACATTCTTACAGGTACTTGTATGCCAAGCAGCTGAAAAGCAGATTTAATTACTTCTCCTACCTTCTTTGCAAGCTGCACTCTAAATATCCTTATCTCTTCCTCCGATTCGCCCAATATAGAAACCTGTTGATAAAATGAGTTGAATTCCTTAACCAGATCATAAGTATAGTTGGCAATTAAGGCCGGACTATAGTTCTCAGCGGCAAGTTTTACAGTTTCGGGGTAGATTTCCAACAGCTTTATTAATTCCTTCTCTTTCGAATGCAATTTTACAGTATGCCCTTGTTTCTTTAAAAGTTCGCCAGCGCTTAGGTTTGCTTTTCGAAGAATAGATTGAATCCTGGCATAAGTATATTGAATAAAGGGGCCCGTATTTCCTTGAAAATCTACCGATTCCTTTGGATTGAATAAAATTCGTTTTTTTGGATCAACCTTTAATATATAGTACTTTAATGCTCCAAGACCAATGATGCGATACAGTTTTTGTCTTTCTTCTTCTGAGTAATCATCCAGTTTCCCTAATTCCTGAGAGATTTGAGCAGCTGTGTTGGTCATTTCTTTAATCAGATCATCTGCATCCACCACCGTTCCTTCCCTGCTTTTCATTTTTCCCTCCGGCAAATCAACCATCCCATAACTGAGGTGATATAAATGTTGTGCCCAGAAATAACCCAGTTTCTTTAGGATTAGGAACAATACCTTAAAATGATAATCTTGTTCATTACCAACGGTATATACCATTCCCCCAATATCCGGAAAATCTTTTACACGCTGAATAGCGGTACCAATATCCTGTGTCATATACACTGCAGTGCCGTCTGCCCGAAGAACAATTTTCTCATCCAGTCCCTCATCGGTGAGGTCTATCCAGACACTCCCGTCTTTCTTTCGGTAAAATATTCCCTTTTCTATCCCATCGGCAATCATATCTTTACCCAACAAATAAGTCTCACTTTCGTAATAGAGTTTATCAAAATCAACGCCCAAATTGGCATAGGTCTCATTAAATCCGGTATAAACCCAACTATTCATTTTTTTCCAAAGGTTTATAACTTCTGCATCACCTGCTTCCCATTTGAGCAACATTTCCTGGGCTTCCAGTAATATCGGTGCTTGTTTTTCTGCCTGAATTTTATCCATTCCAGCCGAAATGAGTCCTGCTACCTGCTCCTTATAAACCTGGTCAAACTTCACGTAATAGATACCAGCCAGTTTATCTCCTTTTATACCTGTACTTTCAGGGGTAGCACCATCCCCAAATTTTTTCCAGGCCAACATGCTTTTACATATATGAATTCCTCGGTCATTTATGATCTGTGTTTTATATACTCTATTCCCGTTAGCCTTTAGAATTTCTGCCACAGAATAGCCGAGTAAGTTGTTCCGGATATGACCTAGATGCAGGGGCTTATTGGTATTGGGTGAGGAATATTCAACTAAGATCGCATTTTTATCTTGCTCTGGCTTACACCCATAACTTTGATCATTTTTGATAGAATCAAAGAAATTCTTGTAGTAATTATCTGCAATTACCAAGTTCAAAAATCCCTTTATTACGTTAAATCCCTTAACCTCATTTAGTTCCTTCTCCAAATGGGCGCCTATCTGAATTCCAATTTGCTCCGGATTACCCTTTATAAAGCGAAGCATTGGAAAAACGACTATGGTGATATCTCCCTCAAAATCTTTTCTGGTAGGTTGAAATTCAACCGAGGGTATTGTTATATTATATAGCGAAGCTACTGCTTCTATCACTTTTGTCTGAATAACCTCCTGAATATTCATAAAATTTCCCCAATTAAGGCTGCAAAACTAATGAATTTTTAGACTTTTATAGCTCATAGCTTTTGGTGTTTACAAAAATATGGTGTTTTAGACAACTATATTGAAAATTCCCAAATACTAAAAATAATACCATTATAAAAAATATAGAATAAAATAAAAGCCATGCTCGTAAATGTATCCTATAATAACCGCGATCTTACAAGTAAAATTGATAACGAAGTAGGTAAACCTTTTAAGTTAAAAGAACGCTGGGCGATGAACGGCATAGGATCTCCTAAACTATTTATAACTGAAACCAGCATTGAAATTGGAAATCTACTGCTTTTAGACAATAATCTGAATAGTTGTAATGTGGAAATGCGTCCAAAAGGGATAATTGTGCGATTCCGATCCCTTCTAGAAACCTATGCGCTGGTTATTCCGTATTACAAGCTAACTATCTATAAAGGTGATTTAGCTATTTATTCAATCTTTCGTGATCATTATTTTATAAAAGTGAAATCGGATACCAAAGCGATCCAGAAATTTTTTAAAAAAATATTGGATTTTAAAGCAGATAATTTACCAACCTCTATTGAAGATTTATAACCGATGAAAATTCTACTAACCGGAGCTAACGGATATATTGGAATGCGTTTATTGCCCCTGCTGCTAGATGAGGGTCATGAAATAATATGTGCCGTCCGCAACAAAGAACGACTTTCGATAGACCCGGAGACACGCTCTAAAATTACAATTATTGAGATCGATTTTTTAGAAGCTGTTGAGGAAGGAAAAATACCAATTGATATTGATGTCGCTTATTTTCTAATTCATTCCATGAGCACATCTACCCGAGATTTTGATGAAATGGAAGCCAAAACGGCCTATAATTTTAACAGTTACATAAATAAAACAAAGGTAGAACAGGTCATTTACTTAAGTGGTATTGTAAATGATGAAAATCTGTCTAAGCATTTATGGTCCAGGAAAAATGTTGAGGAGATATTATCTAAAGGGGAATTTAACCTTACCGTACTAAGAGCAGGGATCATTGTAGGATCTGGAAGCTCGTCTTTTGAAATAATTCGTGACCTCTGCGAAAAGTTACCGGTTATGATTACACCAAAATGGGTCCTCACAAAAACCCAGCCTATTGCCATTAGGGATGTCATGCATTTTCTGACGGGTGTCCTGGGTAACAGAAAAACATATAATCAATCTTTTGATATTGCCGGACCGGATGTCCTTACCTATAAGCAAATGCTGCAGCGTTACGCCAGGATAAGGGGCTTCAAAAACTGGATTATTACTGTTCCTATAATGACTCCTAAGTTATCTTCTTACTGGCTTTATTTTGTTACTTCTACTTCCTATAAATTGGCTTTAAACCTTGTTGACAGTATGAAAATTGAAGTAGTGGCAAGGGACAACAAACTCGAACAATTATTGGAGATAAAAACACATACCTATGAGGAGGCCATAAATATGGCGTTTAAAAGAATTGAACAAAACCTTGTAGTAAGTAGCTGGAAGGATAGTAGGATTAGCGGAAGATTGAATAAAAACCTGGGAAAGTTTATCCAGGTGCCCAAATACGGTGTACTTAAAGACGAGAAAAAACTAAAAGTACAGGATACGGAAAGGGTTTTAAAGAATATCTGGAAGATTGGCGGAGATAATGGCTGGTACTATGGCAATTGGTTATGGAGGTTCAGAGGGTTTATTGATAAACTTACAGGTGGTGTTGGACTAAGGCGTGGGCGTACACATCCTGATAAAATCTTCCCCGGAGATTCCCTGGATTTTTGGCGTGTTCTATTGGCCGATAAAAAAAACAAACGACTATTGCTATTTGCGGAAATGCGCTTGCCAGGGGAGGCCTGGCTCGAATTTAGAATTGATGAGGACAGTGTATTGCATCAGACAGCTACCTTTAGGCCAAGAGGGCTAAAGGGCAGGCTATACTGGTATAGTGTACTTCCCTTTCATTATTTCATTTTTGGAGGTATGATAAGAAATCTGGCAAAAGCATAATTATTTTATAAACAATAGTAACGTTTTATGTGGTTACTTCGTCTTAGAGTATATATTAATTAATGATAGGCACTTATGACCAAACCCGTTTCCGGCATTTTTATTTACATATTCCTGCTTGCTTCTATATCTATACAATGCCAGTCTATTTCCTCCAGGGTAGTAGACACTAAAACTAACGAAGGTATACCCTATGCAACGATTCAATTTGCTAAGCATCGTGGCATTATCACTAATGAGGAAGGCAGGTTTAGTATAAATTTAAACTCCAGGCTGGAACAACAAGATTCCATCTATATATCCAGTATGGGGTATAAAAAAACAGCTATTCACTTTAAGGCCACTTTAGATAGTGTTATATATATAGAACCAAAGGCTATTGAACTAAATGAAGTATACCTATTTAACAATGATCTCAGTATCGATGAAATCATTGACAAAGTGAAAGAATACTTACCAACAAATTATAATAGAGATCCCATAAAACAACGCTTATTCTTTAGGCAATCCAGCCTCAATACCATGACTAAAATGGATATTGAATTTGAAAAATCTACCATAGAAGAGCTTAATAAAAAATTTCTGGATAGTGTGGTCTCCATTTTACCTAGAAATGCATCATACTATACTGAAAGTTTATGCGATTTTTACAGAAAACCAGACGAGCACCGCCTATACATAGAAAAGGCGGCAGAATTATACGATAAAAATAATGAAGGTTCTATGGAGGCTCTTTCGGCCAAATTAGAGCGCATTTTTAAAGAAAATGTAAAACCTGATTCCTATTTAAAAATTAAGTCGGGCTGGTTTGGTCAAAAAGTGGAGCTAGATTCCTTATTTGATGCCTCAGACGAGACCGATGAGTTAGAAGATGAACTCAAAAACGACGGTAATAAACATTTTCTATCATCCAAAAAAGATCAGCTGCACGATCTTTATTCTGAACTCTTCTATAATGATGACAGCAAATTAAATTTTATTGACAAATCTAACCGCTATGAATTTAGCTTAAAGGGATTTACTGCCCTGGAAGACGAAGGCGTATATGTCATATCATTTAACCCAAAAAGGTCAGAAGACTTTAGAGGAACAATCTATGTAAACATAGAAGATTTTGCAATAATGCGAATAGACTATGAGAATGTAAATTCACTGAAAAGAATAAAACTATTAGGGTTCTCCTATGAGGAAATCACCTATAAAGGAACTTCAATTTTCAGTAAGGGAAGTAATAATAAGTATGATTTGCGATTTATTGATAAAGTATTTGGTCGTAAAATGGGTATAAGAAGGCCTTTGAGTGTAATAGAGAAAAACAAGCATGTAAAAGGCAGAAGGAAACAAAATGAATTATCTATGGAGCTCGATATTGTTAATTTCAATACAGAGAAATACGAATTGGTTGTCTTTGATTCCGAGCTAATAAGTACTGGTGAATTCTCCAATTCAGTTGAAAATAAAACTGTTAAAGCCACATACCTTTCAAGTTACAATCCTGAATTCTGGGAAGGATATGATATTATGGAACCCAATAAGGCTATTCGTGAATTTACCGTGTCTGATAAATAGGAGTTCGTTTGGTCAAAGTATTTTTAAACTATTGTCTGGGCAAAAACACCTCCGCCATCATACAACGGGCACTCCCGCCGCCGCAGGTCTCTATAGTATCTAAAGGGCTATGCACTATGGGGTTATGTTTTTCCAAAGTGCTAATCTGGTCCGGTCTGAGGCTGTTATATGCCGAGGTACTCATAATCAGATAACGTTTATCAGAGGCGCCTGCTACCTGTAGCATATTTCCTGCGAAGTGATGCATTTGTTCCTCAGTGATTTCAATGATCTCTTTGCCGTCCTGTTTCAGATGATCTAAAACGTTTTTCCTTTCTTTCTTATCATCTATAGCGTCTAAACAAATTACGGCATAGGCCTCGCCCATGCAGATCATAACATTGGTATGGTATATAGGTAATCGTTCTCCATTCACAGATTGATATGCAGTAAAGATTACAGGAGTACATTCAAAGTCTTCACAAAACTCAATTACCAGTTCTTCATGTGCGCGGTCAGAAAGTGCACAGTATACTTTTTGATTTACACGGTCCATTAAAATACTTCCTGTACCCTCCAGAAAAAGCCCTTCTTTTTCTGCAGAAGTATAGTCCATTACATTCTCAATACGGAAACCTTTTGCTTCAAGAATTTCAAGAATATCATCTCTTCGCTCCTCTCTGCGATTTTCGGCAAACATAGGATAAATGACGACCGTACCATCAGAATGAAAAGAAATCCAATTGTTTGGAAAAATTGAATCTGGTGTATCGGGAACAGGCGTGTCCTCAATCACTATAACCTCTATTCCTATATTGCTTAATACATCAACAAATGTATCAAACTCCTGCTGCGCCTTCAGGTTAATTGCATTGTTCTGGAGGTCGATGTCTTCCATAAAATAGTTATTCACCGCGGTCTGTTCGTTCATTCGAAATTGTACCGGGCGAATCATCAAAATGGTGTTGGTAATCTGCTTCATTAGTTGCTTAAAAATTCAGGATAAATGTAACCATTTCCCCAATCATTTTACTGCAAATATTAACCTATAGTATAACAGTACTATATGGCAATAGATATTTATCATTAATCAAATTCTTAAACAGAAGTGTCAAAAATTACAATGGGGAGAAAGTAAATTTTAATGGGTAAATACAACCGATCAATCCTGGTACGCTAATTTTAAATTGAAAGAATCAGACAAAGAAAAGTATTAGTCCCGGACTAAAGGCATTGTACTGCATCTTAATAATCCGCCCTGCTTTGAGACCTCTGCATATGGTATTTCCTCAACAGTAAAACCCTGATCTCTAAGCCAATTATTCAGTCTGGTAAAATTTCTCTCGGAGACAATGACATCCGGACTTATGGAAAATACATTACTAAACATCTGATACATTTCATCACCAGTGATTTCAAAGATGTTTTCCCTGCCAAAATGTGAAACCAACCATTCGTATTCTTCTTCTATCAGGAAGCCATTTTTATGGATAATGGCCTTATCATGACCAATAGGTTGAAAACAACAATCGAGATGAAGGGCATTTTCTTTTGGATTTACAATACACTTGCGGAGTTCAAATGATTTTACTTTCTTATGTGGAAACATCTTCTTGACGTATTCCACACCTTCCCAATTGGTTCTTGCAGTAATATAATCAGGGTAATCATGACCGGTATAAGTGCCAATAAAAATGTAATCTTTCCATGGCATTACATCGCCCCCTTCTATATGGACTTCTTCTGGTGGATATAAGATGTTTTCGATGGCAATAAATTCAAGAACATGAAGAATGGCCTGAAATTCTTCCTCACGGTGGGGGAGTATATTGGCTTTGATAAGTTTATCCTCTATGACAAAGGCTATATCTCTGGAAAAAATCTGGTTACAATCAGCTATTATCTCAGGTCTGTAAACTTCTACACCATATTTCATGAATACAGCGGCAAATGCCTCCATTTCCTCAATCATATCTTTTTCATGGGGATATGTACCTGCGAGGATATGTTCCAGAGATTTAGGATCATAAGCGTCTTCCGGCTTTGGAATAGGGCCATTACTTTGGGCTGTTCCCAATAAAACAGATCTTAGACGGGATGTCTCATCATAGACGTTTAATTTCAGCATTAGAGTTGTCTATGTAAGGCTATCGTTTGTTAAGTGCCTTAAAAGGTCTTAAATTTTCTCCTATATAAACTTGCCGTGGTCTTCCTATAGGTTCACCTCTTAACCTCATTTCCTTCCATTGGGCTATCCATCCGGGGAGGCGGCCTAAGGCAAACATTACGGTGAACATATCTACAGGTATTCCTAAGGCCCTGTAGATTATACCAGAATAGAAATCTACGTTGGGATACAATTTGCGATCTACGAAGTACTGATCTTCCAAAGCCTCTCTCTCAAGACCTTTGGCAATATCCAATATAGGATCTTCAATTCCAAGATCTGTCAAAACCTCATCTGCAGCTTTTTTAAGAATCTTGGCCCTTGGGTCGAAATTCTTATACACCCTGTGTCCAAATCCCATCAATCTGAATGGATCGCTTTTATCTTTGGCCTTGGCCATATATTTCTTGGTATCACCTCCATCATTATCAATAGCTTCAAGCATTTCCAGTACGGCTTGATTAGCACCCCCATGTAAAGGGCCCCAAAGTGCAGAAATTCCAGCAGATAGGGAAGCAAATAATCCTGCGTGCGAAGAACCAACTATTCTGACCGTAGAGGTAGAACAATTCTGTTCATGATCTGCATGAAGAATTAATAGTTTATCCAAAGCTTCAATTACTATTTCATTCTTGTGATATTCATGATCAGGCCTTCTAAACATCATTTTATGAATATTTTCCACGTAACCCAATGAACTACTTCCATATTCCAGTGGCAAACCTTTTTTCTTGCGCAAAGTCCAGGCGACCAAAACAGGAAATTTACCTAAAATCCGAACTATTGCATGATATATATCCTCATCTGAAGACACGTTTACAGAACTCGGATTAAAGGCAATCAGAGCATTGGTCAATGACGATAAAACGCCCATGGGATGCGCAGATTTAGGAAATCCATTAAGGATTTTTTTCATTTCCTCATCTACATGGGCCTCAGCTTTTATATCCTTATCAAATTTTATTAATTGTTCTTCAGTTGGCAATTCACCAAAAATTAGCAAGTAGGCAACTTCAAGAAAATCTGCTTTCTCTGCCAATTCTTCAATGGCATATCCACGGTACCTAAGAATGCCTTTTTCCCCGTTTAAAAAAGTAATAGCACTTTCGCAGGAACCCGTATTCTTGTAACCCGGATCCATGGTGATAATACCACTAGACGAACGTAAAGTTTTAATATCAATGGCTAATTCATTTTCAGTACCTTCCATAACAGGAAATTCATACTTTTCCCCTTTAACTTCCAATGTAGCTTTTTCTGACATGTGCTTGATTTTGATTAATAAAACGGTAATGTAAATTTAAGAAAAAGGAAGGACGTTAACAATTACTGAGGCGAATAAGAAGTGTAAAAATTAAAGAATATAGTTGTTCTAAATAACAGCCACTTTAAAGTTCGAATGACCATTTTCATTTAGATTCAAATAGTACTCCCACACAGATTAATTCTTATTCAAATAATCTTCGAATTCGAGATTTATCATCCAGCTATTTTAATATATTCATTTCAACAAAAAAGCCCTTCTTAGGATGAAGGAACTTTTTTATATAAAGAAAGGCTTTTATAATTTTAAGGATTATCTCTATTTTACTTTAAATGCCTTTTCCTGCGGATAATAGGCCACATCACCTAGTTCTTCTTCTATGCGGAGCAGTTGGTTATATTTAGCCATACGATCACTTCTGGAAGCGGAACCTGTTTTTATCTGGCCGGTATTAAGTGCTACGGCTAAATCTGCAATAGTATTATCTTCAGTTTCCCCTGATCTGTGCGACATTACGGAAGTATATCCCGCATTTTTAGCCATATTCACAGCGGCAATGGTTTCTGTAAGCGTACCAATCTGGTTAACTTTTATCAGTATTGAATTGGCAATGCCGTTCTTAATTCCCTTTGATAATCTTTCTACATTGGTAACAAATAAATCATCTCCAACTAATTGAACGCTATCACCTATCATATCAGTTAATGTCTTAAATCCATCCCAGTCATTTTCATCCATCCCGTCCTCAATAGATATAATAGGGTATTTTTTACTAAGATCTGCCAAATACGCTGCCTGTTCTTCTGAGGTGCGAATCGCGCCCGAATCTCCTTCAAATTTGGTGTAATCATATTTACCATTCTCATAGAATTCTGCAGCAGCACAATCAAGTGCAATCATAACCTCATCACCAAAAGAATATCCGGCATTTTTAACCGCTAGTCCAATAGTCTCTATGGCATCTTCTGTACCATCCAGTGTAGGTGCAAACCCTCCTTCATCACCAACCGCTGTGCTCAAGCCTCTACTATGCAATACTTTTTTAAGGTTATGAAATATTTCAGTCCCCATTTGCATAGCATGCGAAAAGCTTTTTGCTTTGATTGGCATAATCATAAATTCCTGGAATGCTATAGGTGCATCCGAATGCGAGCCACCATTAATTATATTCATCATAGGCACCGGTAAGGTATTAGCGCTAACGCCACCTACATATCTGTACAAGGACATTCCCAGCTCATTGGCCGCCGCTTTAGCAACTGCTAAAGACACTCCTAAGATTGCATTGGCTCCCAATTTAGATTTATTTGGAGTACCATCAAGCTCTATCATAGTCTGGTCTATTAGGTTTTGATCAAAAACCAACATCCCAACTATTTTTTTTGCTATATTATTATTTACATTTTCCACGGCTTTAGTGACACCCTTACCCATAAATGCTTTCCCTCCATCACGCAATTCAACAGCTTCATGTTCACCGGTAGAAGCACCGGATGGAACAGCTGCGCGCCCTAAAACGCCATTTTCGGTTATAACATCTACTTCTACGGTCGGATTTCCTCTTGAATCCAGAATCTGTCTTGCATGCACATCAATTATGGTACTCATATTGTTAAATTTTAAGGTTGAATTATTTGGCAAAGATACAAAAGGCGGATGGACACAACGCTAATTGAGGCCCATAAAGATCGGAATATAACAATTCCTTAAACCAAAGTATCTTTATTAACTGCGGAAGCTATCATTTCAAAGAATTGATCAAAAAGATAATCTGCATCATGGGGTCCCGGACTGGCCTCAGGGTGATATTGAACTGAAAAAACATTTTTATTTTGCACCCTTATACCGGCAACGGTTTTGTCGTTTAGATGAACATGTGTAATTTCAATTTCGGGATTAGACTCCGTTTCTTCCCTGCTTATGGCAAACCCATGATTTTGAGATGTAATTTCACCTTTGCCCGTCAATAGGTTCAATACCGGATGGTTTATCCCTCTATGACCATTATGCATTTTGTACGTAGATATACCATTAGCCAGTGCAATTACCTGGTGACCCAGGCAAATTCCAAATAAAGGTTTATCATTAGCTATAATCTTACGAGCTACCTCGACGGCCTCGTGCAAAGGTTCCGGGTCTCCGGGTCCGTTGGAAATAAAAAATCCATCGGGTTGCCATTCGTTCATTTCCTCGTAGGTAGCATTATAGGGAAAGACTTTTATATAAGCATCTCTTTTAGCCAGATTACGTAAAATATTATTTTTTATTCCAATATCCAGGGCGGCTATTTTGTATTGGGCATTCTCATTTCCAAAAAAATAAGGTTCTGTGGTTGAAACTTTGGAAGCAAGTTCCAATCCTTTCATATTAGGTACTTTTTTTAAGGATTTCCTTAAGCTGTCTATATCTTCTACTTCCGTAGAGATTACCGCATTCATAGCACCCTGATCCCGAATATGGCTTACCAGGGCTCTGGTGTCTACATCAGAGATAGCAAATAGATTGCTTATGTTCAAAAATTCTTCCAGACTATGATCTGCACTGGGTCTTGAATACTCATAGCTGAAATTCTTACATATCAATCCTGCTATTTTTACAGAACCTGATTCCACCTCATCCATATTGGTCCCATAATTACCTATGTGTGCATTAGTAGCAACCATGAGTTGACCGAAATAAGAAGGATCTGTAAATATTTCCTGATAACCAGTCATCCCGGTATTAAAACAAACTTCTCCATATGCAGTTCCTTCTTTGTTGCCTACTGCCTTACCAAAGAAAATAGTCCCGTCTTCTAATAATAATAGTGCTTTCTTTTTGGATTGATACTTCATATTGTTAAATAAGATTACGTTTCACAAATAAACATAAAAAAAGGATAGACTTTTAGGTCTATCCTTTTTAAAATATTAAAAATTTTATAAACAATTTATGCTTCAGAATCATTTTTCTTTTCTTCGGAATCATCAGTCTCAGTTGCTTCAGGTTCTGACGCTTCTTCTTTAGTTGCCTTTGGTTTTTTAACCTCCTCAATTTCTTGAGTCGCTTCCTCGGTTTCTACGGCCTCTGTCTCCTTAACTTTTTCTGTTACCGCTTCCACAGCCTCTTCAACTACAGCTGTTTCCGTAGCTTTTTCAACTACTCCCTCATCTGCCTTTTTCCCTCTTCTACTTCTTCTTGTGGTTTTCTTTTTGGCAGATTTACCAGCATTATAAACTTCATTGTAGTCTACAAGTTCTATCATTGCCATATCGGCGTTATCACCAAGCCTATTACCCAATTTAATAATTCGGGTATAACCTCCTGGCCGCTCACCAACCTTGTCAGAAACACTTCCAAATAATTCTGTTACCGCATACTTATCCCTAAGGTTCTTAAATGCGATACGCCTGTTATGTGTTCCTTTTTCAGTAGTCTGATTATTCTCAGCTTTTGATTTGGTTATTAATGGCTCTATAAACTGCTTTAAGGCTTTAGCCTTTGCCACAGTTGTATTAATTCTTTTATGTTCAATCAACGAACAAGCCATGTTAGCCAACATAGCTTTTCTATGAGCTGACTTTCTTC
>Ga0316198_10000621_pt1 | contig 19180 bp, 18 predicted proteins | sample OudBieAanoxic_MG_FD_204935 | JGI IMG/M metagenome (GOLD analysis project Ga0316198, IMG submission 204935) | Coastal sediment microbial communities from Oude Bieten Haven, Netherlands - site A anoxic | ecosystem: Environmental > Aquatic > Marine > Coastal > Sediment | place: Netherlands...
CTGGCGTGCTCGACCCGGGGCGGCCACCAGATCGATGCCGTCGAGGTGGATGGAACCGGCGTCGGGCCGCGACAACCCGACCACCTGGTTGACCAGCGTGGTCTTGCCCGCTCCGTTGTGGCCTAGCAGGCCGTAGACCTCACCGGCGTGGACCGAGAGGCAGACGCCATCGTTGGCATGGACCCCCTCACCTCGCCGCCAGCGCTTGCGATACGTCTTGCTGATGTCTTGGATCTCCAGCGACATGGCTCCCTGTACCTCGTCCTGTCGGGTGTTCCGGTGGTCGGTGAGTGGCTATCTGGATACTGTTCAGTATCCACATACTGTCTCGTATGTCAATACCTTGCAGTATCTGGATACCAAGTGGTATCCTGCCCTCCATGGCAGACGACAGAAGCGGCCCGGGACGGCGCGAATCCGCCGCCAGTCGGGCGTTCCGCGAGGCAGCCGAGGAGATCAGGCGGGAGACGCGTGCCGCGGCCACCGAGGTCAGGATCGAGCTCGGCGCCGCCGGCCGGGAGACCGGTGGCGCCCTGCGCGAGGCCATGGCCGAGGTGCGGGCCGCGCTGGGCGAGATCTGGGAGCCTGAGCCGAGCGCCGGCGCCGCGGCGGGCGGCGGCCGGATGTCGCGGGCCCAGCGCAAGGAGATGACGCGAGAGCTGCTGCTGGACGCTGCCATCGATGTCTTCGCCGAGAAGGGCTACCACGGCGCCTCGCTCGACGATGTGGCCGACGCTGCCGGCTTCACCAAGGGCGCGGTCTACTCCAACTTCACCCGCAAGTCGGACCTCTTCCGGGCGCTGCTCGAGCGCGAGACCGCGCGCTTCTCGAGCGCCCTCACCCAGACAGTGGAAGCGGTGCCGCTGGAACTGCTGCCCGACGTGGCCGCCGAGCTCCTCGCGGCCCCTGAATCCGACGAGCAGACGCGGACGCTGCTGGTCGAGTTCTGGCTGGCGGCCGTGCGCGACGAGACCCTGCAGCGGACGCTGGAGTCGATCACCGACCCCGTCGGCACTGCCTTCGAGGCCAAGCTAGAGGAAGCCGGCAGGGACCCGGGGCTGACGGGCGACGAGCTGGCGGTCGTCTTCCACGCCCTCGTGACGGGGCTGCTCATGGACCGCGCGCTCCGGCCCGATGGCGCGCAGCCGCAGATCCTGGCCAAGGTGCTGCGCAAGCTGCTGGCCCAGACCGACGCCCGCAGCGGGGGAGGCGTGGGCAGCTAGCGCACATCGACCGCGACCGGGGCCGCCGGCGCGCGGACCATGGTCAGCACCGACCAGTCATCGGCCATAGGCAGGACCTCGGAGACGGCGTAGCCCAGCCGGACATAGAAGCGCTCGAGTGACGGCTTGCCCGGGTCATGCCAGCGGACGGTCTCCAGGTAGGCGCTCAGCCGGTCCTGGTCGCAACGCGCGGCGAAGGCCTGCATGAGCCGGCTGCCGACGCCCTCGGATTGCCGGGACGGCCGGACGCCGATGGTGGGCAGGTGCCGGTGGGCGGTCCGCGGATGGACGCGTTCGATGCGGCTGAACATGTGCAACGCGCGCACGATGCGGGGACCCGCGATGCGCAGGAAGCGCAGGGTCCGGCCGGCGCTCATGGTTGCGCAGCTCGGCGCGTCGAGATATGTCAGGGTCCCCACCAGCTCGCCGTCGACCTCAGCCACCAGCGCACGCACCTCGGACCCGGGTTCGAACTCCAGGGCAAAGGTGCGCTTGAGCCGGTCGCGGGCACCGCCGTCGGTGCCGGCGAAGACCTGCATCGCGGGGAAGTCGATGAAGGCCTCCGCGAGGAGGTCGATGGCGGCAGCCTCGTCTGCCGGCCGCAGGTCGCGGATGGTGATGTCGCGGGGGGACGACATCGGCGGAGGGTAGCACCGCCGCATGCAGCCACACGGGCCGGCCGCGCATACTGGTCGGCGGACGGGACGCGGAACACGCCAGAGCGTCCGGTCCCGGAGGAGGGGTGATGAGGATCGTCGTCACGGGCGGTAGCGGCAAGGCCGGCCGCTGGATAGTCAGCCGACTGCGGTCGGCCGGGCACGATGTGCTGAACGTCGACTGGAAGCACGATGGCAGCGAGCACGGGCTCTGTCTGCAGGCCGATCTCACCGACCCCGGGCAGTGCCTCGAGGCCATCGCGGGGGCGGAAGCGGTGGTGCACCTGGCCGCCATCCCGGCTCCCGAGCTGCGGCCGCCCGCGGAGACGTTCCGCATCAACATGCTCTCGACCTACAACGTCTTCGCCGCGTCAGAGGCACACGGCGCCGGGCGCGTGGTCTACGCCTCGAGCGAGACGGTCCTGGGTCTGCCCTTCGATGCGCCGCCGGCCTTCGCGCCCATCGACGAGACGCACCCGTCACGGCCGGAGACGTCGTACTCCCTGGCCAAGCACGCGGGCGAGGCCATCGCCGACCAGTTCGTGCGCCGGACCGGCACCACCTACGTCGGGCTGCGCATCTCCAACATCATGGATCCCGAGGACTACGAGGCGTTCCCGGGCTACTGGCCGGACGCCACGCTGCGCAAGTGGAACCTGTGGGGCTACGTGGATGCCCGCGACGTGGCCAGCGCCTGCGAGCTGAGCCTGTCGGCCGCCATCGAGGGCCACGAGATCGCCATCATCGCGGCCGCAGACACGTGCATGACGCGCGACAGCGCCAGCCTCATGGCCGAGGTCTACCCGAAGGTGCCTTTGACCCGCGAGCTGCAGGGACGCGAGACGCTGCTCTCCATCGACCGCGCCCGTGAAGTGCTCGGCTACGAGCCGTCGCATTCCTGGAGCGACGAGATCGCCAGCCCCCCGGGGCCTGACGGAAGCGCCTAGGCGGCGTCCAGTTCCGGGTACCCGGGCGTCTGCAGGATGCCCAGCGTGTCCAGCGGGAAGAACCGCAGCCAGGCGCGCCCTACCACGTCCTCGACGTCGACCAGCCCGACGCTCTCACGGCGTGAGTCGGTCGAGGCCTGGCGGTGGTCTCCGAGGACGAACAACTGTCCCTCGGGCACGTCCCACTCGCTGGTCCCGCGAAGGGGCGTGGGGAAGGTGGGCTCGTTCTGGCCCGGAGCGGCGTAGGTATAGGCCGTCTCGTCGACGGGCACACCGTTGATCGACACGCCGCCCTCGGCGATCTCGACGCGGTCGCCGCCGACGCCGATGACACGCTTGATGTAGGGCGTCTCGTCCGTGCGGCCCTGGGGGTGGAAGACGATGACGTCCCCTCGCGAGTAGTCGCCGATGCGAGGCGTGATCTTGTCGATGAGCAGGTGCTCGCCCGGCTGCAGCGTGTTCTGCATGGAGTGCTGCTCGACCCGGAAGGTCTGCACGAAGAAGGTGGTGATGATGAGATAGAGGACGACAGCCAGACCGATGGTGGTGGCGATCTCGATGATCGCGTCCTTCACCTTGGAGCGCGTCGTGGGCTGCTCCTTGGCCTCGGGCATCTGGGGTGCGGTAGCTGGGATCGGCGCGGGCTCGCCCGTCACGTGTTCACCTCTGGGTAGGCTGGGTGCGCGCGTGGCGCGAAGGTCAAGGGTAGCCGCTTCCGCGTTTCTGCTCTGGCCAGCCCCAGCGTGGACGCGGATCAGGACGCGCTGGCGTCGGCCTCCTCGTCCGCAGGCGCCTCGGTGGCGGCCGGATCGGCCGCTTCACGCGCTGCCTCGGGATCAGTCGGCTCGAGTTCCGCGCCGTCGCCGGGCACAGCCACCTCGTCCGCCGGCTCGGCCGTGTCGATCAGCTCCCACAGGTCGGCCCTGGCGCTGACTCCCTGGCCGCCGAAGAGCAGCAGCCGGCCACGCTTGGCGTCGGTGATCATGGTGCCGGCGAAGCGCGGCCCGGGCGCGGCGCCTTCGACCCGCACGCGCTCGAACGCGAGGGTCTCGCGATCGACGCGCCAGAGGTCGTCGAAGTTGCTGTTGTCCTCCCCTGCCCCGCCCAAGATGTAGGCGTAGGCACCGGCCTCGGTCACGGCATAGAGCCGGCGCGGCTTGGGCCGGGGGTCGTCGAGCCGGTCCCATGTGCGATCGCGACCCATGACCCACAGGTCGCCGAGCGCGAACGCGCCGTCGTCCTGGCCGCCGTAGAGCACCAGCTCACCGGCCGACGAGGTGAAGCAGTCGTGGAGGCAGCGCTCACCGGGCTTGCGTCCATCGGGCGTGAGGTTGGCCCAGCGCTGGGACGTGAGGTTGTAGGCGCGGGTGTCATCGAAGCGACCGGCGTTGGTGAAGCCGTGACTGATCCAGAGCCTGCCGTCGCGACCGACGACCAGGCACGAGCCGTACCGCTCCCGGGGCACCTGGCCGGTGGCGGGCAGCTCGCGCCAGCGACGGCGATCGGGGTCGAAGGCCCACAACTCGTCGAAGAAGCCTGTCCCGCGCTGGCCACCGAAGATGATCACGCCCTGGCCGTCGACCCACACGGCGCTGTGGCCGAAGCGGGGTGTGGGCCGCTTGCCCTTGGGCGCCAGCTTCCTCCAGCTGTCGTTCCTGAGGTCGAAGCGCCAGAGGTCGCCGAACTCGCGGTCGCCGTCGCGACCGCCGAAGAGATAGGCGTAGCGGCCTCGGTCGTCGACGACCCAGGTGTGGTCCTCGCGGGCCTCGGGCCCGCCAGCGGCCCTCACCCGGCGCCACTTGGGCTCGTCGAAGGGCAGCGTCAGCTCCGCGGGTGTGTTCGATGTCGCCTGCGGCTCTGCCGGCGCCAGTTCTGTCGGCGGCTCCGTCTGCGAGAGCGCCGTGCCCCCGAAGGCGGAGAACGTGAGGGCCAGCGCAAGTCCGGCCAGGAGTGTCCTACGCATGGCGGGCATGGTGCGGCGGACCGGTGACGGCCCGATGACGGACAGAAGTCGTGCCTGGGGGAGCGTACGCTGCGCTTGTCGCGATCCCACGCGGCGATATCGATGGGAGGGAGATCATGCTCGGAGAGTTCCGCGACTTCATCATGCGCGGCAACGTGGTCGACCTGGCGGTCGCGGTCGTCATCGCCACCGCCTTCGGGGCCATCACGGTCTCGCTGGTCGAGGACATCATCACGCCCCTGCTGGGACTGCTCGGCCTGCCCGACTTCGCGACCTGGACGATCGCGGTCGGCGACGCCGAGATGCGCATCGGCAACTTCCTCAACACGCTGATCGCATTCGTGGCCATCGCCGCGGCCATCTTCTTCCTGGTGGTCAAGCCCATGAACGCCATCAACGCCCGGCGCGCGTCAGACGAGGAAGAGGAGGAAGCGGGACCGAGCGAGGTCGACCTGCTCACCGAGATCCGCGACGAGCTGCGCAAGAGCGCCTAGCTCCAGCGACCTGCAGAATCGAAACGGGCGCCCGTCGACGGGCGCCCGTTCTTCGTTCGTCGGGCCCCCGCTGGCGCCGCTGGTCCAGCCTTACTCGGGGGCCTCGGCAGCCTCGCCTTCGGCAGCGGCCTCGCCCTCGGCGCCCTCCTCGCCCTCGGCGGCCTCCTCACCTTCCTCGAGCTCCTCGCCCTCGGCAACCGGGAAGACCTCTTCCTCGACGCGCGGCGGCTGGACGCGAGCCAGCGGCTCCTCGGGGTCGGTCAGCACCGTCACGCCCTCGGGCACGTTGAGGTCGCTCACGTGGAGCACGGCCTCGAACGAGTCGAGCGGGCTGATGTCGAGGTCGATGGCCTGGGGCAGCTCGGTGGCCAGCGCGCTGATGGAGACGCTCTCACGCAGGTGGAGGAGCGTGCCGCCCAGCTTGTCGGCCGCGGTCGAGTCACCCATGTAGTTGACAGGCACGTCGATGGTGATGGCCTCGGTCATGGACACGACCTGGAAGTCGACGTGGATGGGGTCGCGGCGGACCGGGTGCTCGTGCACGTTCTGCAGCAGCACCGGCGTGGCCTTGGCCTTGCCCACCTTGAGGTCGACCAGGGTGTTGCGGGTCGTATGGCGCATGAGCACGTCGAACTCGCGAGCGTCGAGCTGGATGTTCTGCGACTCCTGGCCCGCGCCGTAGACGACGGCGGGGAGGATGCCTTCACGACGAAGGTTGCTGACCTTCTTGCCGACGACCTGGCGGGGTTCGGCGGACACGACCGGACGGGTGCTCACTGGGTGACCTCTTGGAAATCGTTGGTCCGACTGGGCGGATGGTTGCGCCGCGCTGGGCAGACAGACGGACGGTCCGACTGAGCAGACGAACACGAATCGTAGCACGAGCGGCGGGAATGTCACTCCGATGTACCATCGGGCATCGATGTCAGCAACCATCCTCATCGTGGAAGACGAACACGCGGTCGCGCGCGGGATCCAGTACGCCCTCGAACAGGAGGGCTACCAGGTCACCGTCGCGGGCTCGGGCGAGGAAGCCCTGGAGATCGCGGCCGAGCTCGCGCCAGACCTCGTCGTGCTGGACGTGCGCATGCCCGGCATGGACGGCTTCGAGACCCTGCGCCGCCTGCGCTCGGAGGGCTCCAAGGCACCGGTGCTGATGCTCACCGCGCGCGACGAGGAGATGGACAAGGTCATCGGCCTGGAGATGGGCGCCGACGACTACATGACCAAGCCCTTCGGCCTGCGTGAGCTCCAGAGCCGCATCAAGGCCTTGCTCCGACGGGCCTACGGAGACCTTGCCGACGCCATGGGCGGACGGCTCATCCGCCACCGCGACCTGGTCATCGACCTCGACCGCCGGCGCGTCCAGCGCGGCGAGAAGCGCATCAGCCTCACCGCCACCGAGTTCGAGATCCTGCGCCATCTCGCATCCAAGCCGGGCCGGGTCTTCACCCGTCGTGAGCTGCTCGAGCTGGTCCGCGACTACGAGGCTCTCGACCAGGACGAGAAGACCATCAACGTCCACGTCAGCCATCTGCGTGAGAAGCTGGAGGATGATCCGGTCGACCCCACCTTCATCCTCACCATCCGCGGCGCCGGCTACGCCTTCGCCGAGCGCTGAGTGACGGCTCATGGCCGGAACGCGCAATCCCGCGCCTGACTACGGCTCCGGCTACCGGGCGTTCCTCTCCAGCTACCGCACCCGGCTCTTCGTGGCCGTCATCTTCGTGGTCGCCGTCGTGCTCGGACTCGTCCTCGTCTCGCTGCCCCGCCTGCTCGAGGGCTTCTTCCTGGGCGAGGAGCAGACCAACCTCGAGACGCGAGCGGAGTCGATGGCGCGCATCATCGCCGGCGAGCTGGCCGAGGTCTCCGAGGGCGGCCGGCGACCGATCATCCTGCCCGACGACCAGTCACCGGGTGGATCGACCGCGTGGACGTTGGGCGACGCCGATCGCGGCACGGTCGCCGAGCTGCAGGACATCGCGCGTGCGGATGCGCAGGTAGAGCTGGCCCCGGAGCCAGGCTTCGCACCGGTGCTGGAGGTCCAAGCGCCCTACCCGGAGGAGGCCGGTGAGGACGGCCAGAACCGCGAGCCCAGCCTGTCCGCCTCGGCCACGGCCTACGTCGGCGACCTCTGGTACTCGGAAGCGGCGGCGCCGCAGCGCGAGGTGACGGTCACGCTGAGCAACCCCTTCACCTCGCGCGAACGTACGACCCAGACCATCACGCAGGTGCTGCTCAACGCGGCCCTCGTGGCCCTGGTGGTGGCACTCATCACGGCCCTGCTCCTGGCCCAGTGGCTGGCCCGTCCGCTGCGCCGTCTGACCGTGACCTCACGGCTGCTGGCCGAGGGCCATCTCGACGCGCGCGTGGAGGTATCCGACAACTCGCCACCCGAGGTGCGCGAGCTGGCCGATGCCTTCAACGACATGGCCGCGCGACTGCAGCAGTCGATGACCATCATCAGCCACGACCGTGACCGCAGCCGCGAGTTCGTGGCCGACGTGAGCCATGAGCTGCGCACGCCCATCGCCGCCATGCGCACCTTCAACGAGCTGCTGCTCGAGGGTGCTGCCGAGGATCCCGAGACGCGCGAGGAGTTCCTGCGCGGCAGCCGCCAGCAGCTGGAGCGTCTCGACTGGCTGGCAGCCAACCTGCTGGAGCTCTCGAAGCTCGACTCGGGCCTGGTCATGCTCCAGTTGCGCGACGAGGACCTGCGCACGGTGGCCGAGGACGCGGTCGATCACGCCGAGCCCGTGGCCGAGCGCAAGGGCGTGGAGCTGAGTACGCATCTGCCCGAGCAGCCGCTGGTGCAGCCGCATGATCCCCCGCGGCTGGGCCAGGTCCTGGGCAATCTCATCGGCAACGCCATCAAGTTCACGGCGCCGGGTGGCCACGTGGACGTGACCGTCGCGGCCACGGCCGAGGGTGCCGTCTTCACCGTCAGCGACGACGGCGTCGGCATCGACCCCAGCGAGCTCGAGCACGTCTTCGATCGTTTCTACCGCGGCAACCGTCGCCGTGAAGAGCGTGCGGGCGGCAGCGGCCTGGGCCTGGCCATCGCTCGCTCCATCGTGGACATGCACCACGGTCGTATCTCCATCGCCAGCACGCCCGATGTCGGTACCGAGGTCCTGGTCACATTGCCGCGCGACATTGCGGCTTCTTCACCCGGCGAGCCCCAGGCATGAACCCCCGGAGCTCTACGCTCTGAGCGCCATCTACGCGTGCCCGATCGGAGAGATGCCAGCTCATGGCCGAACGGCCCGGCACTGACGGCCGACGTCAGCCCGCCTCGTACAGCCCACCACCCCAGCACCGTCCTACCTGGATCGACCAGGACCCGTCGCCGCCGACCCGGGGCCTGATCTCATCGCGACCCGGGCCCAAGGCAGCCGCGCCCAGGAGCGACGGCATCGGCCTGGGGCGGCTCCTGATCGTGGCCATCCTCGCCGCCGTCATGGCCTCGATGGCCACCTACCTGCTGCTCGCTGCCGGCGGCCAGCTTGACCGGCAGCTGCTGATTTCTGACCCCCTGGGCCAGCAGACCGGCACCGCCGCGCAGGTCGACCCGGACCTCGTGCGAGTGGTGGAGCAGAACGCCGTGACCGAGGCAGTGGATGTGGTGAGCCCCGCCGTGGTGACCATCACGCCGCGCGGTCGTGACGGCTCGTTCGTCTTCGAGAGCGTCGGATCGGGCGTCATCTACGACCCGGACGGCTGGGTCGTGACCAACCGGCACGTGGTCTGCAACGCCGACACGCTCACGGTGCAGCTGGCTGACGGCCAGCGTTACCAGGGCCGCATCCACGGGCTGGACACCCTGACCGACCTGGCCATCATCAAGATCGATGGCACCGACCTGCCGGCGGTGGACGTGGGCAACTCGGCCACGCTGCAGGTGGGCCAGAACGCCATCGCCATCGGCAGCCCCCTGGGTACGTTCACCAATTCGGTGACCACCGGCGTGGTCAGCGCCCTGGGACGGGACATCAACGTGCAGGACGCGTGCGATCGCAACGGCCGGCTGGAGACGCTGCGCAACCTCATCCAGACGGACGCGGCCATCAACCCGGGCAACAGCGGAGGGGCGCTGGTCGACGCTGGCGGCGACCTCATCGGCATCAACACGGCCATCGCGGGCGAGGCCCAGGGCATCGGCTTCGCCATCCCCGTCAACCTCGCCAGGCCCATCATGCAGCAGGCCATCGAGGGCGAGTCGTTGAGCCGACCCTGGATGGGCATCTACTACACGGCCCTGACGCCGGTGCTGCAGAGCCAGCACGACCTGTTGCTCGACTACGGCGCCCTCATCGAGCGGCCGCAGGATCTCGACGCCAGCGCGGTCTTCCCCGGCAGTCCCGCCGACAAGGCCGGCCTGCGAGCCGGCGACATCATCACCCACGTCGGCACCATCAAGGTGGATGGCGACAACCCGCTCGACGAGATCCTCACGCAGTACCGGCCGCGGGAGGACCTCGACCTGCGCGTGCTGCGGGGGCGGGAGCTGCTCGACCTGCGCCTGACCCTCGGCGACCGGCCCGGCTGAACGAGCGCTCAGCGCCGGCGGTAGATCTCCACCTCGGCGTGGTCCATGGACACGTCCATGGGCACGGCCAGCTTGCGCACCCGCACGGTCACGGCCGCGACCCGCGGGGAGGCCTCGAGCACGCCGCTCGCGAGCACGCCGGCCAGCCCTTCGAGCAGGGTGAAGCGGCCCTGCTCGACGGTGCGCTCGGTGAGCGCCACCAGTGGCCCGTAGTCGACGGTATCGGCCAGCCCGTCGGAGGCCGAGGCGGCGGCCAGGTCGGCCTCCACCACCAGGTCCACCTCCAGAAGCTGCGGGAAGGCGCGCTCCTCCTCGGTCGCGCCGACGAGCCCTTCGTAGCGCATCGAGCTGAGCGTGATCCGGTCCATGGCGTGCCTCCCGCGGCTAGCTGTGCGGCTCTCTCCAGCCACCCCGGATGATGGCATCGCTCATGCGGGCCGTGCGCAGGTTGGCCGCTACGTCGTGGACGCGCACGATGTCCACGCCGGCCGCGATACCGAGCGCGGTCGTGGCCAGCGTGCCTTCGAGGCGCTCGTCGACGGGCAGGTCGAGCACTTTGCCGATGGTCGACTTGCGGCTCGTGCCCAGCAGGACCGGCTGACCCAGCGAGCGCAGCGCTGCGAGGTCGGCGAGCAGGGCCAGGTTCTGCTCGGCGGTCTTGCCGAAGCCGAAGCCGGGGTCGACGATGAGCGATCCTCGCGCGCACCCTGCGGCCCGAGCCCGCTCGAGCGCCCGGCCGAGGTCGGCCACGACCTCGGCCACGACGTCCTCGTACTCGGGCGCCCCCCGGCTGTGCATGACGACGTAGGGCGCCCCCAGAGCAGCCGCGACGGGCGCCAGGGCGGCAGCGGCCGTGACCCCAGCGACGTCGTTGACGATGTCCGCTCCGGCCTCGAGCGCGCCGGCCGCCACGGCGGGCTTGCTGGTGTCGATGCTGATGGGCACGCCCGGGAAGCGCGACCGGATGGCGGCCACCACCGCGACCACGCGCTCGAGCTCCTCGGCCACCTCGACCGGCTGGTGACCCGGACGGGTCGATTCGCCACCGACGTCGAGGAGGTCAGCGCCCTCGGCCATCATGCGTTCGGCCTGGGCGACCGCTTCGGGCACGTGCTCGCCGCCGGCAAGCAGCCCGTCGCCGCTGAACGAGTCGGGCGTAACGTTGACGATGCCCATGACGTAGGTGCGCGTGCCGAAGCGCAGGTCCAGGTCGCGGACGCGGAGGGGCTCAGGCATCGTCGTCGGTCGGCGTGCCCGGCACGAGGCGTGCTCGCAGGTGGCCCACGAGATAGAGCGAGCCGGCGATGACCAGCGGCCCACCCTGTTCGGCCGCCAGCTCGAGCGCGCGGTCGAGTGCGGCATCCACGTCCTCGATGGGATCCGCCGGCGAGCCGGCGAGCCCCGACCAGCGCTCAGCCAGTTCGACGGCGGCGAGCGCGCGCTCGGTCTCCGGCACCGACGTGGCCAGGCAGCGAGATCGGCGCAGCAGCGTGGAGCCCATCAGCGCGTCGAGCATCTGGTCCACCTCCTTGTCGCGCATGACGCCCAGCAGCAGCGTGGCCCGGCCCGCGGGCAACACCGGCGCCAACTCATCCAGCGTGGCGGCCAGCACGGCCATGCCGTCGGGATTGTGCGCGCCGTCCACGATGAGCGTGAGCCCCTGGTGCGCGAGCGGCTCCAGGCGTCCCGGCCAGCGCACAGCGCCGAAGCCGGCGCGGATGGCCTCGGCGGGCGCTCGGGCCACGTCGGCGGCTGCGAGCGCATCCAGCGTGCCCAGCGCGACGGCCGCGTTGGAGGCCTGGTGGCGCCCCAGGAGGGGGACGTTCAGCGGGCCGAGCCGGGGGGCGTCCAGGCGCAAGCCATCGAGCGCCATGGAGCGGACCCGCAGCGGCGCGCGCACGTCGAGCGACGCACCCTGGCGCTGCGCCTGGGCCGCGATGACCGTGAGTGCCTCCCCTTCGGCCCCCGTGACGGCGTGGGCGCCGGGTCTGATGATGGCCGCCTTCTCGGCCGCGATCGAAGCGATGGTGTGGCCCAGGTACTCCTGGTGGTCGAGGCCCACGTTGGTGATGGCGGCGACATCGGCGTCCCAGGCATTGGAGGCGTCGAGGCGTCCACCCAGGCCGACCTCCATGACCATCACCTCCACGCCGCGGCGCGCCGACCACAGGTAGGCCGCGGCGGTGAGTAGCTCGAACTCGGTCGCCGGTCCGAACTCCTCCTCGCCGGGCTGGCTCGCGGCCAACACCTCGGCCAGGAGTGCCTCGAGGTCGTCGCGCTCGATGGGCCGGCCATCGATGGTCACGCGCTCCCGGTAGCTGTGCAGATGCGGGCTGGGCGACTGGCCCGTGGAGTAGCCGGCGGCCCGCAGCGCCGAGGCCACCATGGCGGCCACGCTGCCCTTGCCGTTGGTGCCGCCGATGAGCACACCATGCAGGCCTTGCTGGGGATCACCCAGCCGGGCCAGCAGGGCACGCATGCGGTCCAGGCCGAGCCGGATGCCGATGTGTCCGCGCGCGCGGATGCGGCTGAGGGTGTCGGCGGGCACGTCAGAAGGCGGCGATCTCTTCCTCGTAGAAGACGCACTGGTTGAAGCGCGCCGAGAGGCAGACATCGGTGACATAGCCCGCGTCGAGATGGACGCCACCGCGCACCTGGCAACGAGCGATGGTGCCGTCCTGGCGCATGTAGGCCTTGAGCAGGTGGGGCGTCTGCACCGGGATGGGGCCGCGCGGCCCGGTCATGTAGAAGTGCGGACAGACGTTGCGGCGGAGGTTGGGCAGGCCGAACGGGACTCCGGGCCGCAGCGCGTCCAGCTGGGCGGCAGCCACGTCTGCACTCGGCAGGCGTGGTGTGACACGCGCGATCGGGCCCGGGGGCGGCGGTGGCGGCGTACTGCCGATCGACTTCGAGCGCGCTGCCCGGTCGCGACTCGACGGCACGCCACGCTGGTCTGAGTTCAAGCGTTCCCTTTCCCAGGTCTCCCCGACGTGGGTGTTCTTGGATTAGCGTGCCACAATCTGGGCAGATGGACGACGCCACTTCACGAACACGATCAGCCGGCCGACGCATGGCAACCGCCAAGTCGACGTCGACGACACGGCGTGCGAGCTCGGGCACGGGCTCGAAGAAGGACCCCGAGACCGAGGTCTCGCCCGCACGCTGGGGCGGCGTGGCTCTCGTCATCGCGGCCATCGTGGCGGCCATCATGCTGGCCATGGTCAGCCCCAGCCAGCCGACTCCGGCTCCGGGCAGCGCCCCGGTCGAGCCTTCACCGACACCGGAACCCACGCAGGTCAGCGGGCAGGTTCCGGTTGCGCAGCCCGAGATCGTCAGTCCCATCTCAGGCAAGACCGCAGAGCTCGACTTCCCGGCCGAGGTCAGGTTGCCCGATGATGATGTACCGAGAAAGCTCCTGAGGCTCTACATCCTCCACGGCGACGACATCGTCGGCGAGCTGGATCGGCCGAAGACCGGCGAGACGGTCGTCGTGCCGAGCGTGCGGGTGGACGAGGGTCCGAACGAGCTGGTCGCGGTGCTTGATGGCCCCGGTGGCTGGGGTCCGCTCTCGGAGCCCGTGCTCCTGACCGTGGACCGCGATGCCCCCGAGCTGGCCGTCACGTCGCCCAAGAACAAGTCCGGAACGTACGAGGACACGGTCATCGTCGAGGGCACATCGCAGGTCGGTGCGAAGGTCAGGATCCACAACCTGACCAACGGGCACAAGGCGACCGAGACCGTCGGCAACAGCGGCACTTTCGACATCGCCATCCGCCTCAAACGTGGCGTGATGAACAGGATCGAGGCCAGATCGATCGATGAGGCCCGGATCCCCCAGCTCGAGACCGTTCGGGTCAACCGGCTCGATGGGCGGCCTCGGGTCAAGATCAAGGAGATCCCTCCCATCAGGCGCTCGGAGCTGCCGGCCAAGCTCCGCATCGTGGTCGACGTGACCGATGCCAAGGACAAGCCCATGCCCGAGGCCCGGGTGGACTTCGCCCTCGGCGGACGGGATCGCACGGCAGATACGGAAACCCTCTACACCAACGCCGAGGGCCGAGCGGTGTGGAAGCACGTGGTGGAGCCGAGTAGCTCCGTCGGCGAGACGCTCGAGCTCTCGGTGACCGTCACCTCCCCGCTCTCGGGCGACCCGACGGACGAAGCGCGCACCATCGAGTTCCGCTAGGCCGCGTTCCGCGTCAACGACTCCTGGACCGGCGGCGGCGCTGCACCTCCGACATCACCGTCTGACGGGGCGCCACCGAGGGCGCTTCCACCAGCTGGCCGTCGGGCGCTTCGACCCAGGCGGCAGCGCGCACGTCCTCGACGGATGGCTTGGGCGCTGGTGCCGGCCCTTGCCGCCGGGGCCGGGTCGGTGCCGCCGTCGGGGGAGCCGGAGGCGGCGTGCCGGTGTCGAACAGACCGGGCGCCGTGGGCGCCTCCGGAGCAGCCTCCCAGCAGGGCCTGGCCTCGTCGCCGCGCAAGGGTGTGCGCGATGAGTCGGCGGCGCAGTAGCCGAGGTCGCTGGCGACGGACGTCCGGAAGCGATGGCAGGTCGAGCAGGTGACCGCCGCGCGCAAGCAGCGCCAGCAGCGCAAGGCCTCGGCCTGAAGCGTGCGGCAGTGGGGACAGCGCCACGACGGCGCCATCGAGACCTCGGCGGAGGCGTCGAAGATCGACATCCTCAGCCGGGCCGCAGAGCGAGCGTCAACAAGGCGAGAGCGGATCGAGGGGATCACCCAGCATGAGATCCACCCTGGAGCCGACCGGGATGGAGGCGCCGGGCTTGGGCAGCTGATCGTGTACCAGCCAGTCCGCCGGTGGTGCGGGGTCCTCCGGGATGACCGCGCCCACCAGCAGCCCGGCCGCCTCGAGATGCTCGCGGGCAGCCGGCAACTCGAGGCACGTGAAGTCAGCCACCAGCGCGACCTCGGAAGAAGGGAAGGGCGTGGGTTCGGGAGTGCGCTCGGCGGTCGGCCCGGGGGTCGGTTCGGGCGTGGCCGGAGGCGTATCGACCGGCGTAGGCGAGGGTCCGCTCTCGGGTCCCAGCGAGACCGTGTAGTCGACGATCGTGCCCCGTGTGACCGACGAGCCGGCGCGGGGGTCGGTGGCTACGACGTACCCCTCCGGCAGTGGGTCCGTCGCGGCCGCATGCTCGCCGGCACGCAGACCGGAGTCCTCCAGCTGGGCGATTGCGTTGTCCTCCTTGATGCCGTGCACGTCAGGCACCACCACGGTCTCGACCTGGGTTGCTACCGTGACCTGCACGGTCGTGCCCGCAGGCACCTCCGTCTGCGGCTCCGGGAACTGCTCTACCACGCGTCCGGCCTCGACCTCGTCGGTCTCCTGGTAGGCGATCTCGAGAATCAGCCCACGGCGCTCGGCCAGCGCCAGGGCGGCCGCCTCGCGCCGGCCCATTAAGTCGGGGGTCTCGACCACCTCGATGGTGGGTTCCGGGCTGGGGCTGGGGCTGGGTTCCTCATCGCCGATCCCGCTGAACAGCAGGAAGAGCAGGATGCCAGAGGCCACGATGACGAGCAGGCCCAGGCCGGCGGCGAGCCAGGCCCATGGCCCCGATCCGGAACGCTCCGCGTCAGCCGGAGCCGGGGCGGCCGTGGCGTTGTAGGCGGTCTGGGTCGGGGGGCGGGTCGGCCCCGGTGGCGGGGCCGCGCCCGACGCGGCCGCGGCCCCGGTGGCGGCCAGGGCGGCAGCGCCGGAGGGATCGGTGCGGAAGCGCGCCAAGGCGGTAGAAAGCTCCGTGGCCGTGGGGCGGGCGGCAGGGTCCACGGCCAGGCACCAGCGCACGATGGCGTCGAGCGCAGGCGGCACCTCTGCGCGCACGGCCATGGGCGAGGGCACGCCGCCGGAGAGACGAGCCACCGCCACCGCGGCCGGCGAGTCACCGCTGAACGCCCGCGAGCCAGTCAGCATCTCGTACATCACCAGGCCCAGCGAGTAGATGTCTGACGCGGCCGTGGCCGTGTCTCCGCGGGCCTGCTCCGGGCTGAAATAGAGGACGCTGCCGAGCGTGATGCCGGTGGCCGTGACGGGCGAGCCGGCGGCCGCCTGGGCGATGCCGAAGTCGGCCACCTGCACGCGTCCGTCCGGCGAGAGCAGGATGTTGCTGGGCTTGATGTCGCGGTGGACGAGGCCGGCGGCATGTGCGGCCGCGAGGGCGTCGGCCACCTGCTGGCCCATGTTGGCCACGGCTGTCGGCGGCAGGCTGCCCCGCTTGCCCAGGGCGGACGAGAGGTCGCCGCCCGACACCTGCTCCATGACGATGTAGGGACCGGCCGCGTCGGTGCCGTAGTCGTAGACCTGGACGATGTTGGGGTGGCTCAGCGAGGCAGCTGCCTGGGCCTCGTGCTCGAAACGCTCGACGAACTGGGCGTCCGCACCGAACTCGGGGCGCAGGACCTTGACCGCGACCTCGCGCCCGAGCTTGTCGTCGGTGGCACGGAAGATGGTGGCCATGCCGCCCTGTCCCAGGACCTGGTCAAGGCGGTAGCGGCCGCCGAGGAGCGTGCCGAGCTCAGCCATCCGGGGCCCCCCCGAGGCTGACCGTTGGACCGATCATCTCGGCCGGCGTCACTGCAGGTCGATCCTCGCCAGGTAGTCGCGGAACTCGCCGCCGATGTCGTCGCGATCGAGCGCGAGCTGGACCGAAGCCTTGAGCCAGCCCATGGTCGTGCCGGCGTCGTGGCGCGTACCGTCGAAGGCGTAGGAGAAGACCTCCTGCTCCTTCATCAGCCCCTCGATGGCGTCGGTCAGCTGGATCTCACCGCCGGCGCCGGCCTGCGTCTGCTCCAGCTTCTGGAAGATCTTGGGCGTGAGAACGTACCGCCCGATGATGGCCTTGTTGCTGGGCGGGTCCGACTGCGGCTTCTCGACCATGCCGCGGATGCGGTTGAGACGGCTGTCCGGATCGTGCCATTCGGGGTCGATGTCGACGATGCCGTAGCGGCCGGTTTCCTCCTGAGGTACTTCCATCACCGCCAGCGTCGAGCCGCCGGTGTGCTGGTAGGCGTCGATGAGCTGGCCGATGCAGGATCGCTCCGACTGGACCACATCATCGGAGAGGATGACCGCAAACGGCTCGTGGCCCACCAGCTCCTTGGCCATCAGCACCGCGTGGCCCAGACCCAGCTGCTCCTTCTGACGCACGTAGCTGACCTGGGCCATATCGCCGATCTGGCGGACCCGCCGCAACATCTCGATATCACCCTTCTGCTCCAGCAGGTGCTCCAGTTCGAAGCTGTGGTCGAAGTGGTCCTCGATGGCCCGCTTCTGGCTGCTGGTCACGATGATGACCTGCTCGATCCCCGCCGCTACGGCCTCCTCTACCGCGTACTGGATGACCGGCTTGTCCACCAGCGGCAGCATCTCCTTGGGCTGTGCCTTGGTGGCGGGCAGGAACCGGGTCCCCCAGCCAGCGGCCGGGAACACTGCCTTGCGAACGCGCATCGATCCTCCATAGCGTGTGCCGGGTCGTCCTGCCCGGTCTTGGTGGTCGGCGCGGTGTCTCCGACGCGAGACCTCGAGTGTAGCGCGCAGGCGCTGACGGCTCAGCGTCACCAAGGTCCGGGCGACGCCACCTCGGAGCGGCCTATTCCACGGGCGGCTGGGTCTCGGGCGACGGTCGCGCGACCGGCGCCAGCTGCACCAGGGCGGCCCCCACGAGGACCAGCAGGCCACCGGCCAGCTGGAGCGGCGTCGGCTGCTCGGACAACAGCAGCGTCGCCAGCAGGGCGCCGGTGACCGGCTCCACCAGCATCAGCACGGCACCCCTCGTGGGCCCCAGGCGCCGGTAGCCCGCGATGATGAGCACCGCCGGGATGGCCGCCCCGACGATGCCCGCGGTGAGGATGAGCAGCCAGGCGTCAGCGCTGCCGAGCGGCTCGATGACGGTCTCACCCTGGCCCACGATCACGAGCAGGGGGACGAGCAGGACGAGGTAGATGGCCAGCGAGAAGAGGCGCAGCAGGGCGGCCGACTGCAGGGGTGGTACCGAGCGAAACCCCCCGGCACCGACCAGGGCAAAACCGGTCTGACAGAGTGAGGCCACGAGCGCGAGGCCGACACCGATGGGGTCGATGCCGCCGCCCGCACCCGGAGACGCCAGCAGCAGCACGAGACCGACGCCGGAGAGGGCGATGGCGGCCAGCTTGCGCAGTCCGAGGTGCTCCCCGAAGACGGGCACGGCCGTGATGGCGACCCACACCGGGAAGGTGTAGAAGACGATCAGGGCGGTGGCGATGGTCGTGCGCTCGAAAGCGAAGAAGAGCGAGACCGTGGTACCGGCCACGAAGCCACCCATGGACAACAGCTGCAGCCACTCGACTCGGGAGATGTCCGCCAGGCGCTGCGTGGGCACGCGTCCGATGGCGGCGCCCGCAGCCAGCACCACGACCAGGGCCAGCACCGACGAGGTCGCCCGCCAGAGCGCAAAGGCGACGGCGGTGAAGCCGACGTCCGAGGCGAAGCGCGCCAACGGCCCGAGGGTGCCGAAGCCCATCGCCGCGACGACCACGAAGGCGACGCCCAGCGGGTCGCCGCGCCCCCGGCTCAGGAGTGGTTCGCTTCCCGTGCCTCGGAGCGGCGTCCCCACAGCACGATCCTGGTGAACGGCACGCGGATCTCGGCGAACGTCTCGGTCGAGACGAGGAACCCGGCCAGCAGGAACACGACGCTCAGGAGCTTGCCCAGCTGGAACCACTCGGTCGAACCGAACCGGTTGAGGCTATCGGTGACGGCGGGGATGAAGGCACCGATGGCGATGAGCAGCGTGGCGGGCACGCGACTGTTGATCCTGCCCGTGAAGAGCGCCTTGAGGGCACCGGGCAGCGACGCCACGAAGTTGACCACGATGGCCACGGGCGCGATGAGCAGGTTGAACATGAACTGGTCCCCGGGCTGGTTGGGGTCGATCGAGTACTCCAGCACGCGCCGCTTGGGCATGAACACGTAGGCGCTGAAGAGCGCGCCCAGGATGAGGGCGAAGGCGCCGGTCACGTTCATGAAGGGGGTCAGGAGGCGCAGCTCGGGCGGCAGCAGCTCGGCCGTAGGCACGCCGGTCACGGGGTCCAGGGCGTAGCCCGGGGCGGGCAGCGTGGCCATGGCCATGAGCACGATGGAGACCAGCGTGGCGCCGCCGACCGCGACGAGCGCCATCCAGGGCCAGCGCCAGTTCTGGAAGTAGGTTTCGACCGAGACCGCCAGGGCCAGCACGCCGGCGACCAGGAAGTAGAGCATGGCCGTGGTGCTGGCGTCGGCATAGATCTCGGGGTTGCGGCGCGCGGTCAGGAAGGTGAACAGGCCGGCCAGGAAGAGGCACAGTGCGAAGGCGAA
>Ga0316198_10000622_pt1 | contig 19163 bp, 14 predicted proteins | sample OudBieAanoxic_MG_FD_204935 | JGI IMG/M metagenome (GOLD analysis project Ga0316198, IMG submission 204935) | Coastal sediment microbial communities from Oude Bieten Haven, Netherlands - site A anoxic | ecosystem: Environmental > Aquatic > Marine > Coastal > Sediment | place: Netherlands...
CCCCGATACTCATGCCTTTTAGAGGCAGGACCACAGTCACGGGTCCTTTGGCCCGGTTGAGTCTCTCGGTAGCAGTTGCGCCGATCGTTCTCATTTCGTCATGTGACGGCCGGATCAAGGTAAATTCAGGGTTGTGGTAGTACATCATGCGGCCATGCCATTTTTCCGGGATGGTTTCTCTGGCACCCTGTACAAAAAAATCCACGCACCCGGTAGAAACAACCTGCGGGACTCCAATTTTAGCCGCCGCCTTGAGACGGTCAGGGCCGGCGTCGTGATAGGCGCCGACCAGATGATCGGTCAGCTCGTTGATACACAGGTCAACCACGCCGCAGAAGTATCCACGTTCTATCATATCCTCCATCACCTGACCGCCCACCCCGCTGGAGTGAAAGACAATCGGAATAAAACCGCTTTTTTCAAGTCGCGGGAGTATAAATTTCAGGGCGCGGTCGGTGGTTCCCAGCGTCGTGATGGCGACCAGGTTGTCGCTTTTAACTTCCATAGGCCGGTAATGATGCACCATACCTGAAATTGCGGCGGCGGCGTTATCAAAAATGGGGCGGCTGATTTCATTAATGCCGGCAATATCAACCAGGGAATGCATGACCGTGATGTCCCGAATGCCGATAAATGGACCGAACGGCCGCACACCGCTGGCCAGCGGCGTAATGATCAGTTTGGGAAAGCCGGGTGGCAGAACCTGCATGGATGCTGCCGCCATGACACCGCCTTCGGCACCGCCCATTGAAATTACGCCATGAATCCGGTTATCCTTAAACAGTCTGGCCGTAATTTCGGTAGCGCCTTTGAGCATGATTTCAATGGCTTCACCGCGTGAACCTTTTTTGCGTGCTTCTTCGAGGGTGCTGCCGCCCGCCAGGGCAGTTTCGGAGGCTGAAATATCGGGCACAATTCCAATGGGCTCGCCAAGGATGCCATCATCAAGAACCAGCGCGTCCAAATCATTTCCTGCGATGCGCTCAATCAGATATATGACTTCTTCGCTTTTGGTATCCAGCGTAGCGGTGATCAACACCACCCGTTTGGCTGCAGCAGGGCCCATTCAAATCTCCTTTCCGGGCAAAGAACTAATTTGGAGGGGAATCGTCGTTGATCCAAGCTTTAATGAAAGATGGCGTTAAATGTCAAGAACGTTTTTCTTCAAATTTATCGGAATAACCCAAAACAGACGGTAATATTTAAAGTGTATCCTCAGAATGGTGAAGATATTACATATTAATTGGCCCTTCTGATCTGGAGACGACCGCCAGCTGTTTTCTATATGTCAGCGCCAGAATAAATCCGGTGATCCCGATCGCCGGAAAAATGAGAAGCGCTGCCTTAAATGATGCCGCTTGCACGCACAGCGAAAACATCAACGGTGCGGCGATACCGCCGACCGGAATACCGAGTTTTATGATTCCCATTACCATTCCCGACATTTCAAGGTACTTGAGACCGGCCAGCGCAATGGTGAGGGGAAAGAGGACCGAAATCGTCGCCCCCGAGACGACCAGGAGAATGTATGCCATGACGGTTCCCGGTGATGCAAAAAGCAGAAAACTGAGGACGATAGCGGTCAGGGCAAACAGCGCCAGGATATATTCGAGCTGCTGGCTGTCGCGTGCCAGAACCCCCAGTACGATCCTGCCGGTTGCAATGCCTGACAGGAATGCTACCAGGCCGAGTTTTGAGGTTACCTGGTTGAATCCATAAAACTCCATGAGCAGTGTGGTAATAATTCCGATCAGGGAGGCCTCGATCCCGACCGCGCAGGAGGCCAGGAGAAAAAGAACAAGTACCGGTCGCTGTTTGCCGATAAAAGCCAGGCGTTTTCCGAAGCTTTCGGTCGTCACTACCTTGCGGGGAGGAACGCGGGATAGCCCGAAAATAATGGCCAGGACAAAGACCGCTACCGCAGACTGGACCATACTTTTTCTCCAGTCCATCTGGAGAAAAATGAGGTAGATGACTATCATCAACTGACCGACGGTAACAAAGAAATGATTCATGTTTATAAACAGGCTCTGACGCCTTTGGTGTATGTCCAGCAGCATCGCGTCTGCCGCCCCCTCGTATCCGCCGATCCCAACGCCAATGATAAGCATAATACCCAGATTCAGGATGAAGGCATCATTCTGGTAGAAAAAGAAAAATGAGACCGCGAGGATAAAGCTGGCCGCAAAAAGAAGTCTGGCCTTATCGGCACTGTCCGCCAGGGTTCCCACTGTAATGACAGACAGAATGAAACCGATATTCTGAGCGGCAAGGAGCAGGCCGATCTGAAAAGGCGAAAGCCCGATGTTGCGTGATGCCGCCCCGATGATAGCCGCTCCCACGCCGAGGAAAAACATCGCCGTAAACGAAGACATGGTCAGTATGTTCCGGTTGCGTATCATGGTTCAAAAATACCCTACTGATAATTTATCTCTAATATACCAGCTCCTGTAGGAGAGAACCTGATTCCAAATACGGAATATGGCTCATTCATCCGGCAAATATCCGGAAACGAATCCGGCGAAACCCCGGCATCAATTTGCACCAGATATCGGTTTAACTGTGATTCATCCACTGCCTGCAGGCGTCGGTCCAATTCAAATCCTGCCTTATGATGATCGCTTTCAAATCGAAAGTCACTGATTTTTCTTCGCTTTAAATGCCATAGGATGGCGCAAATTTTCATCCACTTAATCCGGTTGCCGATGTTCAGCCGCCGCATGGTTTCAAATCCGTTTAAAAATTTAGCGGCGGCAAGAAACCGCACAAATACGTCAAACACAGATTCCGTCGAGGCGGTGATGTCTTTAAAATGCTTTTCGATATCTTCGTCGTGTTGAACGATCTCGTCATATGCGGCCTTGCGCTTTGCAGCCGTATAATGGGAGTGGGCCCGAACGATGAGATCGCGTATGGTTCGGCGTTGGATCATGTAAAACATCCGGCCGGCATAATCCACCGACTTGTCCCTGGCGGTGCTGTTTTTTTGATTCGGATCGATAGCATGTAATAAAAAATGGCAAAAATCGTCCAGATATATCCAGGCTTCCAGGATCTCATTGGAAGTCAGATCATCGGTTTCGGTATAATTTTTTCCCACAAATCTGCCGGCATTATCTGCAATAACTTCAGGGTTTCTCTGCGGCCAACTGGTCCCGGCCGCCTTGACATCAACCAATCTAACGGTTTGTTCCCGCCACATCCTGGTTCCGGGGTAAGGGATCGCGATCGAGACTGCGGCGTGTTTAGTGATTCGATTGTGGGGGGGATGATCCATCATAAAAAGAGCCGAGCGCAACAGGCTCTGCCAGTCCTGGCCGGGAAGACCCACCAAAAGATAGAAGGCGGTGTTAATCTTTAGCTGGCTGCACCAATTTCGGATCTGGACAATCTGATCGAGATCGATTTTCTTCCCTAATTTTTTCAATAAAACCGGATCGCCGGACTCGACACCAATTTGAATAAAACGCAAACCGGCAGACCGCATGCGTTTAAGCTGCCCGTAATCCAATTGGTCGGCTCTGGCTTCCGCGGCCCATTCGATTTGCATTCCGAAGTCTTCAATCAAGCGGCAAAAAGATTCAATTCTTTTTTTACGATTTACGAAAGTTTCCTGGACAAACGCAAATTTCCGAAATCCCTGGGCGTATAGGCAACTAATTTCTTCTACCATATTTTCGGCACTGCGTTCCCTGATTTTACGACCGTGAATGCTCCGCTGGGCACAAAATATACAATCGTGCGGGCAGCCGTAACCGGATAGAATGTAGATGAGTTGGGTTTGATTTTCTGCCGGATTCTCTGCAGGGCCCCGGAAGAACTCTAAACTGTCGGATGGAAACGGATACTCGTCAAGCTCAAGCAATGGCAACCGCAATGGGTTGGAATATACCTTGCCGTTGTCGTGTTTGTAAGTGATACCGTCGATCGTCGAAAAATCAGGCTTTCCGACCATGGAGACGCGTAATGCTATTTCTGATAAGGTCTCAACGCCCTCGCCATTACAGGCCGCCTGAAATTCTGACGTGCTTAAAAAGTCTGCAGCTGCAACGGAGACATGCGGCCCGCCAATAATGCGCAAGGCAGCGGGCACAATCTGTCTGGCAGCCCGTCCAATTTCTTCGGCCTCATCGAGGTGGGTCGAAGTTGCCGTCATGCATACCATGAGCGGCGTCTGGTTGAGTTGCTTTAAAAAATCAGAGAAATATTCCTGGTTAGACAAGCGGGCTGGTTTTAATGACAGATTCAATACAAAGATATCAAAATCGGGATAATCACTTTCCGAATGGAAGATAATTTCTTTTTTGCCCAATCCTACGGCAAAGCGTCTCAAAAATGCTCTATTCCGAAGAGCTCCGGCCAGGGTGCCGAGACTGAGGTAACTCCTCAGCTTATCTTCTTCCTCATATCTTTTGGTACCAAGGGAAGGATTAACGAATAAAATGGAAGGATTTACGTTGCTCAATAACATACCCCGGCGGAATTCAAAGGATGTTAGGATGCCGGGTCGCCGGACGTTCCGGGATCAGGCCATCCCCGCTACCCGGCCTTCCGGCTACCTGGCGTCCAGGCCTTCCCGCATCCAAACTGTAGCATGCTAAAAGCCCGCTGCAAACGGGGCAGCGGGCTTTTAGTTAATGTCCAGGTAAAAGAATATGACTTATTGCGCTCGAGCCTTGTCAATCGCATTTCTGAGGGTTTTCGCCGACTCTTTGACCAGCCAGGTATAAAATTCATCTGAGAGCACACCGCTGCCGTGGTCTTCGATGAATTTCAACTGATCCGCGGTCAATTCGGCTTCGGCTTCAGCCTGGGCATTCTTGTACGGATTGGCCGGTGTCCGATCAAGAGGAGCCACAAATTCGACCGTCAATGCACTATTATATCCAGCCGCCTTTAAGGTGGTGACCAGCCGAACCCAGTCATAATCGCCCATGCCGGGCGCCATGCGGTTGTTGTCGGCCACATGGAAGGCAACCAACTTATCGCCGGTATTTAATATCGCTTGAAATAAATCGGCCTCTTCGATGTTGATATGAAAGCAATCCAGCGCTACCCCGCAATTCGGGCCGACGGCTTCGGCCAGCAGCAGGGCCTGATCGTGACGGTTTAGAAAGTTGGTTTCAAAGCGATTCAGGGGTTCAATGCCGATCACAACGCCGGCCTTCTCGGAATGATCGTAAACTTCCTTGAGGCCTTCGACGGCCCAGGTCCATTCCTGCTCCGGAGTGTCCATGGCGTTCACTTTTCCCACCTGGGATGGCACGATCGTCATCTCGCGCCCTTCGATTTCCTCAACCATGGTCACACAATCTTTAAGGTAATTGACGGTACTAGCTCTGACAGCTTCATCGGCATGAATCAGATCACGCCCTTCAAACATCAGGCTGACCGAACCAAAACACTTAATTCCATTTTCCTTTAAAAGACCGCGAACTTCCTTGGTGTCATATTTTTCAGGTTCACCTTCAATTTCAATGGCGTCATAACCGCATTCGGCCAGACGACGGATAGTTATCCCGATCTGCTCGGCCCGCATCCAATTGTGCATTGATAAAAACATTTGATTTACCCCCTTTGAACTAAAGTCTTATGGTTGGTAATTTCATGGCTTTCCAAAATTACTTAAAAGATATTAACATGGCTGTCAAACAAAAATCAGCGATTAGGGGTATTTGATTTATATGAAAAATTAAAAACACAGTCGGATGCAGCATTTATTTGCATCGATATCAGGGTCTTTGATCAAGCGATATCTAAATATTTTATAGTATTAACAGAATATTGAATATTGTATGTTACAAATAGAAGCCCGTTGCGGCCTGTAGAAATTCCTTGACAAAAAGATTAATTATTGTACATAAATTCATTCAATGAACTAATACCTCCGTCATAATGTTCTATAGAGACTCATTAATTTGACCATTTATTGTACTCAATTAACCAACCGAAGCAGAAAAGGAGGATGTATCATGGTGAAGAAAGGTAGTGTATTCGTTTTCGCAATCTTATTTTTCCTTACGGTGAGCGGTGCTGCAATTGCCGCAGATTCATTGAGTATTTTCTGGGCGGAGTGGGATCCCGCAACTTACCTGCAGGAGTTGGTGCTGGATTTCGAGAAGGAGACCGGCATCAAGGTAACCGTAGAAACAACTCCGTGGGGAGATTTTCAAACCAAAACCTTTCGGGAATTTGCCGCCAAAGGTGACTCCTGGGACATCGTGGTGGGGGACTCGCAGTGGTTAGGGGCGGGCGCCACCCAGGGCCATTATGTCGATTTGACCGATTGGTTCATAAAAAATGGCGTTGACAAGTCCATGGCTCCGGCAACCATTGTCGGATATGCCGAATACCCCAAAGGCAGTAAAAAATATTGGGCGGTACCGCTGGAAGGTGACGCCAACGGCTGGGCTTATCGTAAAGATTATTTCGAAGATCCCAAAGAGAAAGCCGCTTTTAAAAAGAAATACGGCTATGCGTTGGCGGTCCCCAAAACCTGGGCCCAGTTAAAAGACATCGCCGAATTCTTTCATCGACCCAGCGAAAACCGTTATGGAGTCGCCATTTATACCCAGAAGGATTATGATGCCATCACCATGGGCGTCCAAAACGTCGTGTTCGCCTGGGGGGCAGATCTGGGTGACCCCAAGACCTACCGGGTTAATGGTGTTCTGAATACCCCGGCCGGTATCGAAGCTCTGGAATTTTACAAAGAGCTGTATCAATTCACACCGCCGGACTGGGGCAACGTATTTTTCCAGGGCAACAACCAGGCTATCACCGAAGGTCTGGCCGCCATGAGCATGAACTACTTTGCCTTTTTCCCGGCCCTCATCAATCCTTCCGTTAATAAATATGCCAAAGTTACGGGATTTTTTGCCAATCCTTCCGGACCGGGTGGTCGCTATGCCTCATTGGGTGGTCAGGGTGCCTCAATTATCAGCTACTCCAAAAAACAGGCTCTGGCGTATAAATTTCTGGAATGGTTTATCCGGGATGATGTCCAGAAAAAATGGGCGTCTCTGGGAGGCTATACCTGTAATGCCAACGTGCTCCAATCCAAGACCTTCCTTGAAGACACCCCCTACAACCAGGCCTTTTACGAAACCATGTTTATGGTTAAGGATTTCTGGGCCGTTCCGGAATACGCTGAGTTGTTAGAGATCTGCCAGAGAAATTGGCATCAGTATGTGGTCGGTGGCAAAGGTACTGCAAAGGACGCCATGGATGGCATTGCCGATGGCTGGGAGAAAATATTTAAAAAGGAAGGACGTCTTAAGTAATACGACCTGACTGGAACCGACAAGGGAAGGGTAAAGCCTTCCCTTGTTTATTCATATCATCAGATTATTCATAGAAGGTAAGACATTGACGGCTCAAACGATGAACAATGCAGTTGCTGCGGCGAGAAGGGGAATGAGCGACCTGACAATCCGCAATGTGTTTATCATCCCCACCATTACGTTTCTCATAATAATCAATATTTTCCCTTTGTTTTATTCCTTAATTCTTTCTTTCGCAGATTTCAGCGCGGTGTCGGGGGACCCGCCGGAATGGATCGGCATTCGCAATTACCGTGAGCTTCTGCGTGATCCCCATGTGTGGGAAAGCCTATATTTGACCATGAAATATGTGCTGATTTCTGTGTCCGGGCAATTGGTCGTAGGCTTTAGTATCGCCCTGCTGTTAAACCGCAAGATCCCCGCCAAAGGACTGGTTACAACATTGCTGTTGCTTCCCATGATGATGTCAATGGCGATTGTCGGCCTTTTCTGGAAATTATTGTACAGCCCCACCTGGGGTATTATTAACTATCTCCTGGGACTGGGTAAATTTGTCTGGCTTTCAAACGCGGACATGGCCTTGCTGGCCATCGCGATTACGGACATCTGGATGTGGTCTCCGTTTGTGATGCTGTTGTCGCTTGCCGGCTTGTCAGCTATTCCGCAACATCTTTACGAAGCCGCCGCCATCGATCGGGCATCCGGGTGGTTTACCTTCAGCCGGATAACGCTTCCCCTGGTAACGCCCTTGCTGCTAATCGCCGTCATATTCAGAACCCTGGAAGCTTTTAAAACATTTGATCTGGCTTTTATCATGACAGGTGGCGGCCCCGGCACGGCCACCGAATTAATTGCAATCAAACTCTACAACATGGCATTTCCCCAGTGGCAGACCGGAAAATCCTGTGCGCTGGCATACATACTGCTGGTCATGATCATCGGAATCAGCAATATCTATATAAAATATTTGAACAAGGCAAAGGAACGCTAAAATGGCCGCCGTTGAAACAGCAAAATCGCGAGTCTTTAACAAAATTGCCGTGGCTCTTGTACTCCTGGCAACGATAATCTACCTGATTCCGCTATACTGGATCGGCTCCACCGCCTTCAAGCCCAGGACCGCCGCAACCACCGTTCCGCCAACGGTTTTTTTCAAGCCCGAGGTAACCGGCTTTGTAAAATTATTAACCAAAAGAGTTCAACTGCGCAAAGCCGTATCCGAAGAAAAATACAACACCGCCAAGTGGTATGAAAGACTCGTATACGATGCCGGCCAAAGGATTATAACGAGTTCTCCCTTTCTAAGCCGCTTCTGGAACAGTATTCTCATTGCCGTCACCAGCACCTTTCTGGCCGTTACCCTGGGAACAATTACCGCCTATGGTTTCTCCCGGTTCAAAGTTGCGGGCGAAAATGACTGGTTGTTTTTTATCCTCAGCACGCGGATGCTGCCACCCGTGGTGGTGGCTATCCCGATATTTTTAATGTTCCGCATCATCGGGCTGGTGGATTCGCACATCGGATTGATTCTGCTTTACACGGCGTTCAACCTGTCCTTTTGCGTCTGGCTGATGAAGGGGTTCATGGATGAAATTCCGATTGAATATGAGGAAGCGGCGCTGGTCGACGGGTATACTCGCTTTGAAACGTTCTGGAAAATTGTACTGCCTCAATCAGCTACCGGCATTGCCGCGACGTCGGTTTTCTCGTTCATCATTGCCTGGAATGAATATGCGCTGGCGTTGATGATGACAAACCGCAATGCGCAGACCGCACCGCCCTTTATTCCCTCTCAATTAGGATCCGGTATGATTGATTGGACGACCATTGCCGCGGGGACATTCATCTTTTTGTTACCGGTTGCCGTTTTCACATTTTTCTTACGCAAACATCTCTTAAGAGGTGTCACATTCGGTGCGATCAGGAAGTAAGGAGCGGAGGATGTTCAGACAATTAAGTGTAAAATATTTTGAGCCGATCTCCATGTGGGTCATTATTTTTGGAATTGTTAGCTTGTGTCAACCCTGGTTCCTGACCCTGCACGTGTATGGTTTCAGTATTATTCTGATCGGATTAGTCGGTTTTATTGTATTTTCCCATATTAAACCGTTGCCTGAAGAAGAAGCAGAAGAATAAATATCAAGTAATAGGAAGTTACATGGCGGAAATTAACTTAGTTGAGATCGAAAAATACTTCGGCAAAAATTATGTCATACGAAAATTAAACCTCGACATCAAGGATGGAGAGTTTCTGGTCTTGCTCGGCCCATCCGGATGCGGCAAAACCACAACCTTGCGTGCCATCGCCGGTCTTGAAGAGATTGATTCCGGAGACATTTTGATCGACGGACAACCCGTGCAAAATCTTAAGGCCAGTGATCGAAACATTGCCTTTGTCTTTCAGCTCTATGCACTCTATCCCCACTTAAATGCTTATGATAACATCGCTTTTCCTTTAAAGGCGACCAAAAGAAGCAAAGAGACTATCAGCCTGCGCGTCGAGGAGGTCGCCAAGGTTCTCCGGATTGAATCTATACTCGATAAAAATCCGTCTGAACTCAGCAGTGGTGATATGCAGCGGGTGGCTGTCGGCCGGGCGATGGTGAGAAGACCCAAAGCAATTTTAATGGATGAACCCATCGGCTCACTTGACGCCAAATTAAGAGAGGAAATGCGGACAGAGCTGAAACGACTTCATATCGAAATCAATTCAACGACGCTCTACGTAACCCATGATCAGGTCGAAGCCATGTCGATGGCGGATAAAGTAGCCATCATGGAAGACGGGGTTCTCCAGCAGGTCGGTACACCGGCGGAAGTTTACGACCAGCCGGCCAACCTGTTTGTCGCTCAATTTGTCGGCAGCCCGATCATGAACATTTTGGATTGCAAAATCGATACGGATGAAAATTGCACCCAATGTTTTCTGGGACAAGATACGCCGGCGCTGCCGCTGGCTAAATCACTTTACGACAAAATCGAATCACAGGGTGTGCCCTTCGGACAGCTGGCACTAGGTGTCCGGCCCGAAGCGGTCCGGCTCGCCCGAGAAGCCCGAGACGACTACATCAAAGCCCAAGTCCATGTCATAGAGCCCCTGGGTCCCTTTGACATCGTCGACATAAAAGTTGAAAATCAGATCATTCGCGCCAAGGCAGCCTCGCGCTTCGTTGAGAAGCCGGGGGAAGGCATCTGGCTCCAACTTGATGAACAGAGAACCCACTTTTTTGACAAAGATACAGGCCAATCGTTGAAAATTTAATTTGAAATTTCGTGACTTAAAAAGCGGAGAGGTGTCAATTGGCCCAGGTCACATTAGAAAATCTTACCAAGAAATTTAAAAGCGTTACCGCGGTTAAGAATCTCAGTATAGATATTCGAGATCAGGAATTTTTTGTCTTACTGGGTCCCACCGGTGCCGGCAAAACAACAACCTTGCGCTGTATTGCCGGATTGGAAAAGCCCAACGGAGGCACCATAAATATTGCCGGCCAGAATGTGAATGACTGGGGACCGGCTGAAAGGGATGTCGCCATTGTGTTCCAGTACTATTCCCTTTATCCCCATTACACGGTCAAACAGAACCTGGCGTTCCCTTTAAAGTCAAAAATTAGAAAAATCTCGCCAGAAGAGATGAATCAGCGGATCGCAAAAGTCTCCAAGACGCTTCAAATTAATCACCTGCTCGACCGCAAAACAGACAAATTGAGCGGGGGGGAAATGCAACGGGTAGCTATTGGAAGGGCGATCGTAAGAGAACCCAGAATTTTTCTGATGGACGAACCCTTATCAAATCTGGATGCCAAACTTCGGGAGGTACTGCGGTCGGAATTAAAAGACCTTCAGATGAACCTCGGGGCTACATTTCTGTATGTAACTCACGATCAGGTTGAAGCCATGACCATGGGCGAACGAATTGGCATCCTGAATAAAGGCCGGCTAATTCAAGTGGGAACGCCCTACGACATCTACAACAGTCCTGCCAATACATACGTCGCTGAATTTGTGGGAACCCCGGCAATCAACCTGTTTGATGGACTTATCCAGGATAGCCGCCTGGTGGTTATCAAAAATGATTTTGAATTTGAATTAGATCAAAAAACCATAAATCGCCTCAACGGTGTTTCCGGAGAAGTAAAGATCGGAATCCGATCTGAAGACATTGAAATAGCAGTTGATAAGGGCACCGAAGGCCGGATTTACCTGGTTGAGGACATGGGCATGGGTAAAATTGTGACGATAAAAATAAATGATCATTTGCTGCGGGCGACGGTGGACGCAAAATATCATTTTGAGATCGACACCAATGTTCGTTTTCAATTGAACCCTGAAAAACTGCATTTCTTTAATAAAGACAGCGGGGAGAACCTTATCGCCGGATAATGGCCGGTTTTAAATCCCTATGAAGATCAAGCACCAAGCGCCCGAGGTGGCAGTCGCCGGGCATATCTGTCTGGATATCATTCCATCCTTCCATTCTAAAAATAGAAATCTTAACGATATCCTCGTGCCGGGCAAACTGATCGATGTGGGACCCGCATCAGTGGCCACCGGAGGCTCTGTGAGCAACACGGGAATCGCCCTCCACCGGCTGGGCATACAAACCCTAATGATCGGAAAAATTGGACCCGATCAGTTCGGAAACATGGTATTAGGGTTGCTAAAGGCTCAGGATCCGTTCCTTACCAAAGGAATGAAACTTGACTCCAGCGGTAGTACCTCCTACACCATTGTTATCAGTCCACCTGACAGGGACCGGATGTTCTTCCATTGTCCCGGAGTCAACGATACGTTTGGCAATGCCGATATCAAGGACGAACAAATCAACGGAATTCGTCTTTTTCATTTCGGCTACCCCCCTCTCATGCGCAAAATTTTCAGTCACGGTGCCCGGGAGCTTGAAGAATTATTTCAGCGTGTTCGCAAAAAAGGGATTATCACCTCACTTGATATGGCGAAGCCTGATCCTAAATCAGAGGCTGGCATTGCCAACTGGGTTCAGATATTAGAGCGTGTTCTGCCCTATGTAGACCTATTTTTTCCCAGCCTGGACGAAATCCTCTTTATGATCGACCGCAAAACCTTTGATTCACTGATCGGGCAATATGACGAATCCAGCCTCCCTGAAAGGATCGATACCAAATTATTAGACAAATTGGCAGATACATTGATCAGCATGGGAGCTTTGGCGGTCGCTATTAAGTTGGGTGACCAGGGACTTTATTTGCGGACCGGTGCCCGGACTGAACGTTTGGCGACCGCGGCGGAATCCGAGGCGGATTCCACCCCATGGATAAACCGGCAATTACTCGCTCCCTGCTTCCGAACCAGAGTGGCCGGCACCACCGGAGCTGGAGATTGCACTATCGCCGGATTTATTACCGGTTTACTTTCTGGAACGGACCCGGTGACCGTGATAACGAATGCGGTCGGCGTCGGTGCCTGCTGCACCGAGACATCCGATGCCACGAGCGGTATTCCTGCCTGGCATATAGTCATAGACCGGATTAACTCAGGCTGGCAACGCCTTGATCCAAAAATTGGTATGCCGGGATGGCAATGGGATGAAGGCGAAGCCGTGTGGAAGGGCCCGATGGACATGGTGTAATCGCAGTTCGAATAGTGCCAGAACAACCTATTTGGTTTAAATGGAAAATTAATATTAAGTAATCTAATTATAGGACTTGACTCACAAATGACCCCATCAATCTTATGTTCTTATATAATCCGTATATATTCAGATAGATAAACAAATTTTGATTATAAATCCAACTATCCATGATCTCAGGAAATTGCTTGACATCACCAATACTTTTAGTAAAAGTTTACTGAATAAATTAATAACACCAGCGTCACCCGAAACATTTATTAACCGATGAGGGAGGTATTCAGATGAAATATGGCATGAACTTGTTTCTTTGGTCTGACGATATTCACGAGGATATGATGCCTGTTCTGGAAAATATAAAAGAAATGGGTTTTGACGGTGCGGAAGTGCCGGTCTTTGACCTCGATATTGATAAATGGCAGACTTGGGCCAAACGCTTGGATGGTCTCGGACTGGAAAGAACTGCAGTGACAGTTTGCAATGCAGAGGCCAATCTGATCAGTCAGGATCCTGAAATTCGTTCCCGGGGTATCGATATGCTGAAGCAAACATTGGATTGCTGTCAGGCTCTGGGAGCCTATTCCCTGAATGGTCCGCTTCATTCCGGCCTGGGTATTTTCAGCGGCAAAGGGCCAACGGAGCAAGAATGGGAGTGGGCTGTCGAAAGCTTGAAAAAAGTATCAGAGCATGCGGGCCATTGCGGCGTAAAACTCGGCATCGAATTTCTAAATCGTTTCGAAACCTACTTCCTCAACTGTGCTGCTGATGCGGTTAAATTCGTTGAAGCCGTAGACCATCCTTACTGTTGCCTGATGTATGATACCTTTCACGCCCACATTGAAGAAAAAGATGTTGCCGGAGCCATTCGTTCCTGCGCCGATCATCTTATCCTGGTTCACACCTCGGAAAATGACCGCAGCACGCCGGGAACAGGAGGAGTGCGCTGGAATACCACCTTTGATACATTGAAGGAAATTAACTACGATGGCTGGCTGACCATTGAAGCCTTTGGCCAATCGCTTGAAGATCTGGCTGCGGCCACGAAAATATGGCGTCGCATGTACGAAACAGAGGATCAACTGGCAGGAGATGGCCTCAAATTTTTAAAACAAGAAGTTGCCAAGAGGTGGTAAGAGGAGGGAAACAATGAGTGACAAGATAAATATTGCCATTGTCGGTCTTGGTTTTGGTGCCGAGTTTATTCCAATTTATCAGCGGCATCCGCATGCGAACATATATAGCATCTGCCAGCGAACTGAGAGCAAGCTGAATGCGATCGGGGATGCCTTCAAGGTGGATAGGCGACACACTAACTTTGATGAAGTGCTGGAAGATCAGAAAGTTGACGCTGTTCACATCAACACACCTATTCCTGACCATGCTTCACAGGCAATTAATGCCCTAAAAGCCGGCAAGCACGTTGCCTGCACGGTTCCCATGGCAACGACGGTAGAAGAATGTCAGGAAATTACGGAACTAAGCCGCGAAACCGGAAAAAAATACATGATGATGGAAACCGTCGTGTACAGCCGAGAATTCCTGTTTGTCAAAGAGCTGTATGAAAAAGGGGAACTGGGTAAAATCCAGTTCCTGCAGGCAAGCCATCATCAGGATATGGATGGGTGGCCGGATTACTGGCCGGGATTGCCGCCCATGCACTATGCCACCCATTGTGTCGGGCCCTGCATGGCGCTGACCGGTGCCACGGCAGAATATGTGTCTTGTTTCGGATCCGGGACAATACGGGAAGAATTAATTCTGGAGTATAATTCTCCATTTGCGGTCGAAACCGCCCATATCCAATTTAAAGATTCCGATCTGTGTGCTCGCGTATATCGCTCGCTGTTTGACACCTCCCGTCAATACCGCGAAAGTTTTGATGTCTTCGGCACAAAAAAAACCTTTGAGTGGCCGCTCATCGAGGGCGAAGATCCCGTCATCCATAGTGCCAAAAAACCCGAGCCGGAGATTCCCGAACGCGTCAAGGTGCCGGATTACGCCCACCGGCTGCCGGAGCCCATCCAAATGTTCACCACCAAGGGGGTTTATGATCTGGATGAACAACAGCACCTGTCCTTCACCCAGGGAGCCGGACACGGCGGGTCGCATCCACATCTAGCCCATGAATTTGTGATGAGCCTGATTGAGGACCGTGAGCCTTTTCCGAATGCCGCCCAATCAGCAAACTGGACAAGTGTCGGGATTTTAGCCCATGCTTCGGCTCTAAAAGGCGGAGAAATTGTCAAAATACCGGACTTTTGAGCACTGATTCCTCAACTCGATTCTTTGCCACATGAAACTTGAAAAGCATTTTTTTGGGATTACGGCTGATGGTGACCGGGCTAATCTCTACCGTCTTTCCAATGACGCAGGCATGGACCTGGCCATTACAAACTATGGCGCCGCAGTCGTCGAATTGTGCGTACCGGATCGGGATGGAAACCGTGCGGATGTTGTTCTGGGATTTGATTCTCTATCCGGATACCTGGCGCACGGCGAATATTTCGGTGCCATCATCGGTCGATATGCCAATCGCATCGCTCGGGGGTCTTTTGCTTTAAACAACAATGAATACAAGCTGAAGAGGAACGAAGGCGATAACCATCTGCACGGAGGCATCAAGGGCTTCGATAAGGCTCTGTGGCAGATTGAGCCCGTCCGCAGTCAACGCCATGTGGCCCTCAAGCTTAGCTATTTTAGCAGAGACGGTGAAGAGGGGTATCCCGGTAATCTTCTGGTCAATGTCATTTACACGTTGACCAATGAAAATGTATTTAGCATTGAATATACTGCGACGACCGATCTGCCCACCATCGTCAATCTGAGTCATCATACATACTTTAATCTTGCAGGAGATGGCTCTGGAGATATATTGGAGCACGAACTTATGATCAACGCAGATCTTTTCACGCCGGTTGACCAGAGCCTGCTACCCACCGGGGAGGTGAAAAATGTCAGGGGCACGGCTCTGGATTTCAGACGAATGACGCGCATAGGAAAAAGAATCGATAAAAACGGAGAGCAGCTTGCCTGCGGCAAGGGGTATGATCATAATTGGATGCTCAACAGAAGGGGAGGTGAACTGATTTTAGCCGCAAAGGTTCATGAACCGAAATTCGGACGAACGATGGAACTGCATACCACTGAACCAGGTCTGCAATTCTATTCCGGGAATCTGATAAGGGAACCCACCATGGGAAAGGCCGGGCATGTGTATCACGCCCGTTCCGGCCTCTGCCTGGAACCGCAGCATTTCCCTGATTCGCCGAATCAGCCGAACTTTCCATCTACCGTCTTGAAACCGGGTGATCAGTATCGGCAGACGTCTGCCTTTAAGTTCTATGTTTCCTGACTTAGGTATTGCGAAGTTAAATGTCCATAAACAAAAGGGAGCGAACCATGAAAACATTTTTTCCTGATATTCCGGAACAAATACCATTTGAAGGACCCGGGTCGAAAAATCCGTTAGCCTTTAAGTATTACAATCAAACCCAAATGGTCGGTGAAAAGACCATGGCGGAACATATGAGGTTTGCGGTAGCATACTGGCACACCTTCAGGGCTTCCGGCCAGGATCCTTTCGGGGCACCGACATTTGTCAGGCCCTGGATTAAAGCCAACAGCCCCCTGGAACAGGCTGAGTACACGGTTCGGGCTGCATTTGAGTTTGCCCAAAAGCTCGGTGTTTCATTTTACTGCTTTCATGACCGCGACCTGGCGCCGGAAGGGGAGACCTTTGCGGAATCCTGTACAAATCTGGAGAAAATGGTCGAGAAAGCCAGGCAACTGCAACTGGATACGGGCATCAAACTGCTCTGGGGAACCGCCAATTTATTCGGTCATCCACGTTATGCGCATGGCGCAGCGACGAGTCCTGATGCCCATGTTTTTGCTCATGCAGCGGCCCAGGTAAAGCATGCCATCGCCGCTACAAAAGAGCTCGGCGGTGCCAATTATGTGTTCTGGGGAGGAAGAGAAGGTTATGAGACACTTTTGAATACGGACATGAAGCGGGAGCAGGAACAGATGGCCCGGTTTTTTCATATGGCGGTAGACTATGCAAAGCAGATCGGATTTGACGGGCAGTTCCTGATCGAACCGAAACCAAAAGAACCTACAAAACACCAGTATGACTTTGATGCCGCGACAGTTCTGGGCTTTCTGAGGGCCTATGATCTTTTCGATCAATTCAAGTTGAATATTGAAGCCAATCACGCCACACTCGCGGGTCACTCCTTTGAACATGATCTGACAGTTGCGGCAATTAACGACAGGCTGGGCAGCATCGATGCCAACGTCGGAGACCCACTTCTGGGATGGGATACCGACCAGTTCCCAACAGATCCGGCCATGTGCGCTTTGGCTATGTTGGTTGTGCTGAAACAGGGCGGCCTCGGAAAAGGCGGACTGAATTTTGATGCTAAACCGCGTAGAGGATCTTTCGATGAGATCGACTTATTTTATGCCCATATCAGCGGGATGGACACTTTTGCCCGGGGCCTGCTTGCCGCCCATCGAATAATTGAAGATGGGATTCTGGATAATTTCATCAAAAAGCGTTATGCCAGTTACGCTGACGGAATTGGCAAACAAATTATGGGCGGTCAGGAAACCTTTGAATCCCTGGAACAATATATATTGCAGCAAGGCGATCCGGCTTTCGTGAGCGGCCGCCAGGAGATGCTGGAAAGCATTCTGCATTCATATCTATAGCCGGAAAGTATGTAATCCGGGGACCTGGAGAGCCTGAGGGATTTAATAAATTTAAGACATCGAGCCTCCAGGCATCCCTGGCTTCCAGTCGCGGGCCTTCGGCCAAAAATAAAAAGCACCTTACCCTCGAATATTGCAGAGGTTTAGATATGCCTGAAGACCAATTATTCATCGGAATTGACAGCGGCACCCAGGGCACCAAAGGCGTTGTTTTCAGCAGGGAAGGAGGCCGGATCATGGCTGAAGCCTACGCTGACCACCAGCTTATCGAAAATACAGGCGGGCGGCGGGAGCAGGAACCCGGATGGTGGATAGATGCCTGTTCCACTGTCATCGGCCAGTTGCTAAAGAAGAGCAATGTATCCAGGGATATGATTTGTGCCATAGGCGTCTCCGGCCAGCAACACGGGATGGTGCTGCTTGACGTCCGCGGTGAAGTGATCCGACCGGCCAAATTGTGGTGTGACACGGAGACATCGCCCCAATGTGACCAAATTACAGCTCGTATCGGAAGCCCTGAGAAAGTCATCGAATTAATCGGTAATTCAGTAGCGGCTGGATTTACCGCATCCAAAATTCTTTGGGTAAAGCAACATGAGTCGCAAAGTTATGAACGGCTTGCAACGGTTCTTTTGCCTCACGATTACATCAACTACTGGCTGACAGGGGAGAAAAAAACGGAGTACGGGGATGCATCCGGCACAGCCTATTTCGATGTCAAAACCCGCACCTGGTCGGATGCGCTGCTTAATGCCATTGATGATTCAGGGAAGCTGCAAAATTGTATGCCTGATTTGATACCACCCGACGCTCCGGTAGGAACCATAAAAACGGAAATTGCGGAACATTTTCAGCTCAAATCGGACATATTGGTATCTTCGGGCGGAGGTGACAACATGATGGCGGCCATCGGTACAGGCAATGTGATCCCCGGTATTGTAACCACCAGCCTGGGCACTTCCGGAACCATCTATTCTTTTTCAGACCAACCCGTGGTCGATATCAAGGGCGAGCTGGCGGCCTTTTGTTCCAGCAGCGGCGGCTGGCTGCCGCTGGTGTGCACAATGAACGTGACGGTTTCCACCGAGTTGACCCGGGAATTGCTGGGACTAAGTCTGGCAGATCTTAATCAGCTGGCATCTTCCGCCCCGCCGGGTGCCGGAGGGCTTCTTCTGCTTCCCTACTTTAATGGGGAAAGGACGCCGGCCCTGCCGAATGCCAGGGCAGTCTATTCCGGCATGACGGCCACCAATTACACGGCCGCTAATCTTGCCAGATCTTCCATGGAGGGGGCAACCCTGGGTTTGCGCTACGGCCTGGATGTATTAAAGCAGCAGGGAATCACCCCGACCGAAATACGCCTGGTCGGCGGCGGCGCTAAGAGCCCACTCTGGCGTCAGATGGTGGCCGACGTGTTTAATTGCCCCGTCGTCTGTCCGGAATTTTCGGAGGCCGGTGCGGTGGGAGCCGCCCTGCAGGCAATGTGGTGCTTTATCCGTCTAAAGGAAGGCGACGTCTCAATCGGTGAGCTCACGGATCGGTATATAGCGCTGGATGAA
>Ga0316198_10000623_pt1 | contig 19154 bp, 16 predicted proteins | sample OudBieAanoxic_MG_FD_204935 | JGI IMG/M metagenome (GOLD analysis project Ga0316198, IMG submission 204935) | Coastal sediment microbial communities from Oude Bieten Haven, Netherlands - site A anoxic | ecosystem: Environmental > Aquatic > Marine > Coastal > Sediment | place: Netherlands...
GTGGATCCATGGAATGTGCTTGTCGCCGATTCCCTCGATGCGGTGCTCTCCGAAGCCGTTGAGCAGCATCGTCGGACATTCGGTGGCCTCGCCGGCGGCAATCTTCGAGGTGGGATAGATCTGCTTGAGATAGTCACCCGAGCCGATCGTTCCGGCGGAACCGGTTGCAAGCGTGACGCCGGCGAACCGGTCATTCGGACCCATCACCTCGTTGAGCACCTCGACCATCGCGGGGCCGGTCACGGAGTAGTGCCAGAGGTAGTTCCCGAACTCGTCGAACTGGTTGAAGATGACGAGGTCTTCGCCTGAGGCGCGCAACTCGTTGCACTTGTCGAAGATCTCCTTGACGTTGGACTCGCTGCCCGGCGTCTTGATGATCTCGCCCGCCACACTCTCGAGCCAGTGGAACCGCTCCGCGCTCATACCCTCGGGAAGAATGGCGATCGACTCGCAGGCGAGCAGGTTCGAGTCGTAGGCGCCACCACGGCAGTAGTTACCGGTCGATGGCCACACAGCCTTCTGCGTCACCGGATCGAACTGACCGCTCACGAGCCGGGGAGCGAGACAACCGAAGGCCGCCCCGACCTTGTGCGCGCCCGTGGGGAACCATTTGCCTTCGAGCATGACGATGCGAGCGTCGACGCCGCTGATTTCGGAAGGAATCTCGAGGTAGTTCACACCGCCGAAGCCGCCGCCAGACGGGGTCGGCTCGTTGTGCCACGTGATGCGGTAGAGGTTGAGGGGGTCGAGGTCCCACAGACCCACGCTCCCGAGACGTTGTTTGACATCGTCCGGGACGAGGCTGGGGTCCCGCATCTGCTTGAAGGTGGGGATCTTGAAGTCGCGTACCTTGGCCTGCTGGACGGCAGACTTGAGAACGGCGTCGTTGACGGTCAGATCGATCATGGCCGGTGGTCCTTTCAGTTTTCGAGTGCTTCTTTGAGTGCTTCGAGGTTCGGGTCGACCCGCATGGGTTCGGTTCCGACCGCTGCAACTGCTTTCATAGCGGAGGCGACGTCTTTGAGTCCGCTGCCGGTGGCGAGGATCACAACGCGGTCGTCGGATCCGACGAGTCCACGGTCGGCGGCTGCGATGAGGCCTGCGTATGCGGCTGCACCTGCGGGTTCGGCGAAGACGCCGGAGCCGCGGGCGAGCGCCGGGATAGCCCCAAGTATCTCGTCGTCCGAGACCCGGAGATATGCTCCCTCGGTCTCGGTGACGGCGGCCATCGCCTTGATGCGGTCCCGGGGCAGGTCGGCGCTGATCGAGTCGGCGATCGTGTCTGCCGCGATCGGCGGCTTGGTCAGCACGTCCTCACCGCTCTCGAACGCCTGGACGAGATAGTCGCTACCCGCGGACTGGATACCGAAGATGCGGGGCATCCGATCGATCCAGCCGAGAGCGAGCGCGTCCTTCATCGCCTTGTGGACGCCACCGATGATCGAACCGTCGCCCACGCTCACGAAGATCGCGTCGGGAGCTTCCCACTCCAGGTCTTCAAGAATCTCGAGGCCTGCGGTCTTCTTCCCCTCGGTCATGAATGGGTTGTATCCGGTATTGCGGTTGTACCAGCCGTACTCGGCGGATGCCTCCATGCAGAGTTCAAACGCATCGCCGTAGTTGCCGTTCACCAGCGCGACGGTTGATCCGTACGCAAGGAGTTGTGCGATCTTCGCCTCCGGTGCGGAGGCGGGAACGAAGATGACGTTCTTCTGTCCGACACTCGCCGAGATCCCAGAGAGTGCCGCAGCAGCGTTCCCGGTCGAAGCGGTGGTGACGACCTCGGCACCCCGCTCCTGCGCCTTGACGACGGCCATCGCCGACGCCCGGTCCTTGAGCGACGCGGTTGGCTCACGGCCCTCGTCCTTGACCCACACCTGCGCAACTCCAACCTCTTCGGCCAAAGCAGGAGCGTCGTAGAGGGGTGTTCCCCCGACGGTGAGCGGCGGAACTGCGGCGTCATTCTCGATCGGCAACAGTGGCCGATAGCGCCACATCGTTCGATCAGGGTCGGCCGCGAGCGATTCCTTCGTGAAGGTCTCTCCGATGCGGTCATAGTCGTAGGTGACGTCGAGGATGCCCTCGTTGCCGTGATCAGGGCAGACGTACCCGGCGAAGTCCGCCGGGTACGTCGTGCCGCAGATCACACAGGTGAGTCCGACGACGTTGTTCATTGAACGATCCGGGTACCGGTCTCACCGGCCATGGCTCGCTCGAGGTTCGCCGGGTTGGTGATCAGCGCCTCCTTGCCTCCGGCCTCGAGGAACTGGACGACCGCACGCATCTTTGGTGCCATCGACCCTTCCGCGAAGTGGCCGCCTTCGGCGAGGTACTGCTTCACCTCGGCAAGCGTGAACTGATCGACCCACTCCTGGTTCGGAGTGCCGAAGTTGAGCGCGACCTGCTCGACCGCCGTGGAGATCAGCAGCAGATCGGCATCGACCTGGCCGGCCAGGAGGGCCGAGGCGAGGTCCTTGTCGATCACCGCAGCGATCCCTTCGAGGTCGCCTTTCGCGTTCGTCACGACGGGGATTCCGCCCCCACCAACAGCGATCGTGACCACACCTGCATCAAGGAGGTCCCTGATAACCTCGAGCTCGACGATGCGCATCGGCTGAGGAGAGGCAACAACACGTCGCCACCCGCGGCCGGCATCCTCGTGGATGTCCCAGCCTTCCTCGTCTTGTCGGCGCTTGGCATCCGCTTCGTCCATGAACGAGCCAATCGGCTTGCTCGGATTGGCGAAGGCCGGATCGTTCGCGTCGACCTCGACCTGCGTGACGATGGTCGCCACACTCTTGGCAATGCCACGCTGCCTGAAGTCGTTGACCAGGTTCTGCTGGAGCATGTACCCGATGGCCCCCTGCGTGTCGGCCCCGCAGAAGTCGAGCGGCACTTCGTGAAGTTCGCTGCTCGCCATCTCGGATCGGCGCAGGATGAACCCAACCTGCGGACCATTGCCATGGGAGATCGCGACATCCCAGCCCTGCTGGACGAGCGAGGCGATGTGGTCATCAGTCTCGGCAGCTGCGATGTACTGGTCCTGAACGGATTCGTGATCGCCGTCCGGGATCAGCGAATTGCCGCCGATGGCAATAACGAGTCTCGGCATTACTCCCACACTCCGAGGACGGAGGACAGGAGGGCCATACGCATGACGACGCCGTTGTAGGCCTCTTGCCAGTAGCGGGCGTGCCGGGAATCATCGACCTCGGGAAGGAGTTCGTCGCGCCGCGGGAGCGAATGGAGGATGATGGAGCTGCTCTTGGCCCTCTCCATAACCTCTGAGGTCACCTGGTAGTTGGCCGCGGTGCGTGCGTAGACCTCCTGCTTGTCCTGCCGGGCCTGCGTGTAGTCGGGCTGGACAACCGGCTCCATATAGATGACGTCGGCCTCGGCGATGGCCTCATCGATGTGGTCGACAATTCGGTACTTGGTGCCCTTCTCGTCGAGTTCAGCGAGGAACTCTGGGAGCGGCGACATCTCTTCGGGAGCCAGGATGATCATCTCGGCATCGAACTGCGACAGCGCGTACCCAAGCGAGTGCATGGTGCGCATGCGATGGTCGCCAACAGCAAGGAACTTTTTGCCATCAACCGATCCCATTTCTTTGGTGACCGTGTAGAGGTCGGTGAGGATCTGAGTCGGGTGCTCGCCCCAGCCGTCGCCACCATTGATGACGGGAACCGAAGACCACATGGCGGCCTCATGCGGTGCGCCCTGGTCGAAGTGACGCATCACGATGACATCGCCGTAGTACTCGAGCATGTGGACGGTGTCCTTGATCGACTCCTGATAGAAGTCACCGGCACGCGTCATCTTGGCGTCGGAGAAGCCGGTCACGGCGCCACCGAGGCGATGCATGGCGGCCTCATGAGCAAGGCGTGTACGAGTTGACGGCTGGTAGAACGCCGTCACCATCGTCTTGTGCTTGAGGAGATCCGTGTTGCGGCGTTCGCGAGCGATGGGCTCGAGGCGGTCGGCGATCTCGAAGAGGTGGAAGAACTCGTTCCGTTCGAAGTCCTTCAGTGAAAGGATGTCCCGTCCGGCGAAACTACGCATGTGTGCCCTCCTGAGGCTCGGCTTGGTGGATTGGTCATACCATAGTACGATAGGATGACCGTACGCCAGTCAAGGTTCTGCATGATCACTCGCAACCCGTCCCTCACCGATCAGGTGAAGACGCATATCAAAGAGCGAATCGTCAACGACGGCTTCGAAGACGGCCGCATCCCCCCTGAGACCGAACTGGCAACCGACCTCGGCGTGAGCCGCACAACCGTTCGCGACGCGTTGAGCCGACTCGAGAACGAGGGGACGATCTACCGCCGCCAGGGCGCAGGAACGTTCGTCAACAAGCCGGGCCTGCAGATCCGTTCCCGCCTCGAAGAGATCTGGTCCTATGAGCAGGTCCTCCAGGACCACGGCTACGTTCCGTCGGTCCGGGTGTTGTCTTCCGGCGAGACCTCGACAGACCCCCTCACCGCCGAGGCCCTCGGACTCGACGGTGAAGAGCGTATCCTCATCATCGAGAAGGTCTTCCGCGAAGACGAGGCTCCGGTCATGCTGACGGTCAACCGCATCCCCACCCGGATCGTCAGCGACGCCGAATACCACAATGACGAGGCGATGCCGCTCTACGAATTCCTCGAGGACCACTGCGATCGCACCCTCGGCTACTACCTCTCAGAGATCATTCCCGTGGCGCTCGACGCCGAAACGGCGAAGAAACTCCGGGTTGAGACCGGTACGTTGGCCATCTCGTTCGACGAGATCGGCTTCGACCAGAACAACGAGCCGATCGTGAGGGCGACGTCGTACTTCCGCGACGACCTCCTCCGATTCCGACTCATCCGCAGAAGAAGCGGGGCATAGGCCCCACCGACAATGCCTTCGGGCTGCAAAGGAGCAGTTGATGCAGACGTATCTGCACGGTCGCGACATGATCACGACCCAGGAATGGACCAAGGACGAACTCGACACCATCATCGACGTCGCACTCGACCTCAAGCGCAAGCGCGCCCTCAACGAGCCCCATCCGCTGCTGCGGGACAAGGTCCTCGCCATGTTGTTCTTCTTCTCGAGCACTCGGACCCGCGCGAGCTTCGAGGCCGGAATGGCACAACTCGGTGGCCATGCCATGTTCCTCGACTCCACGAGCACGCAGATCGGCCACGGCGACACGTGGAAGGAGATCGGCGAAATCCTGGGGCGCTACGACGACGGCATCGCGATCCGCAACGTCGACTGGGGTATCGGCAACGACTACATCCGCGCGGTGGCGGAAGCCAGCCGCACGCCCGTCTTGAACATGCAGTGCGACCTGTACCACCCGTTCCAGGCCCTCGCCGACCTCCTTACGGTCATCGAGCAGAAGGGTGACCCCAGGAAGCTCACGTTCAACATGAGCTACGCCTACGCGGCCAGCTATCAGAAGCCGATCAGCGTCCCGCAGAGTGTGATCCTCCTGATGACGCGCTACGGCGCCAACGTGCGTCTGACCCGTCCGCCGGAGTTCAAGCTCATGCCGGAGATCGTTGCGCAGGCTGAGGAGAACGCCAAGAACGCACACGGCTCGTTCGAGATCGTTGAAGACTTCGATGAGGGCATGCGGGGGGCTGACGTGGTCTATGCGAAGGCGTGGGGCTCGATGCTCACGACGTCTGACCATGAAGAATCTGCCGCTATTTCGGCGAAATACCAGGACTGGATCGTCGACCCGCAGCGCATGGAGATGGCAGACAGGGACGCCATCTACATGCACCCCCTGCCCGCCGACCGGAACATCGAGGTTGCCGACGCCGTCATCGACGGTCGTTGGAGCCGCGTCTTTGACCAGGCGGAGAACCGCCTCCACGCACAGAAGGCCGTGATGGCGCTCACAATGTGAGCGTTGTCGTCGGTTCGTTGGATCACACGACGAAAGGACGAGTGAGGTGCCACAGCAGTCCGTCGAAGGGTTCATGGATCATCTGATCGAGAGGACCCCGGCCCAGTTCGAGTTCCATCAGGCAGCTCGGGAGGTAGTCGAGTCAGTCTGGCCGCTTCTCGAGCGGCGGCCGGAGTACCTGGCCGCCAAGATCCCGCACCGCATGGTGGAAGCCGAGCGGATCATCATCTTCCGGGTCCCCTGGATCGATGATGAGGGATCGGTTCAGGTGAATCGTGGCTATCGGGTCGAGATGAACAGCGCAATCGGTCCGTACAAGGGCGGCTTGCGTTTCCACCCCACGGTCAATCTCGGTGTCCTGAAGTTCCTCGCCTTCGAGCAGGTTTTCAAGAACGCCCTCACCACCCTGCCCTTGGGAGGCGGCAAGGGGGGATCGGACTTCGACCCGAAGGGCAAGAGCGACAGTGAGGTCATGCGTTTCTGCCAATCGTTCATGAACGAACTCCACCGACACATCGGTCCACGAACCGATGTGCCCGCCGGTGACATCGGTGTTGGTGCCCGCGAGATCGGCTTCCTCTTCGGCCAGTACAAGAAGCTGGCGAACGAGTTCTCGGGGATTCTCACCGGGAAAGGCCTCGAGTGGGGCGGGAGTCGGATCAGGCCCGAGTCGACCGGCTACGGCACGGTCTACTTCACCGAGGAGATGTTGAGAGCCAAGGACGACAGCGTGTTCGGCAAGAAGGTGCTCGTATCGGGTTCCGGCAACGTCGCGCAGTACGCCGTCGAGAACCTCAACCGTCTCGGTGGCACCGCGGTCACCCTGTCGGACTCTGGAGGGTTCATCCACGATCCCGAGGGGATCGACGCCGAGAAGCTCGCCTGGGTCATGGACCTCAAGAACGTGCGGCGCGGCCGTATCAGTGAATACGCTGAGCATTTCGGTGTCGAGTACTACGCAGGGCAGCGTCCATGGGCAGTTGAGGGTGCCGAGATCGCCCTCCCCTGTGCAACACAGAACGAGATCGATCTCGCGGACGCCACGCATCTTGCGAAGAATGGCGTCCGGGTGGTGGCAGAAGGGGCGAACATGCCGACCGAGCCCGATGCCGTCCGCTTCCTCATGGAGAACGGTGTCCTCTTCGGACCCGGCAAGGCGGCAAACGCCGGAGGTGTAGCGACCAGCGGCCTCGAGATGGCACAGAACGCGGAGTTCACCCAGTGGTCCCGGGAAGAAGTCGACGCGCGGCTGCTCGGCATCATGACCGACATTCACAACAACTGCAGGACCACTGCCGAGGAGTACGGCGTTCCGGACGACTACGTGGTCGGCGCCAACATCGCCGGATTCCGCAAGGTCGCCGACGCGATGATTGATCAAGGCGTCGTCTAAGGAGGCTCAACCGTGAGAAAGATCGTTGGCTATTTCGAAGGAACCGACTCAACGCTTTTGACCGACCTCGTGTGCGACGGCTACGACACGGTGCCGATCTCAAACGGATTCGACAACCACGGCATGCACGTGCGGATCATCAACAACGAGAACAAGGTCGATCTGCTGATTGGATACGTTCACAAGATCTTCGCCCCCGAAGACTCGGTACAGGCGGGAGGTGTCACGTACGAGGACATCTTCCACGTGTGCCGGACCTTCGACATCCCATTGCTCCTCGAGGTGCACGAGGAACTCCAGGAGAAGGCACGGAACTTGTTCAACGAGATCCCCGACGTCGTTGAGTTCGTTGATCCCGGAGCGATCCTGCCAAAGGCACGCGCCATCCTCCAGACCAACTGACGAAACGTCGGCGGTCTCGCCGGACACAACCCGAATTGATTCGAACCAAGAAGGAGTCCATCACCATGCGTATTGCCGACCGTATCTCCGACCTCGGGACCGAGACTGCGTTTGCCGTCTCGGCTGAGGCAGCCGAGTTCGCCGCACAGGGGAACCGGGTTTATCCGTTCCACCTCGGGGACATCAACCTTCCGACACCGTCGACCGTGGTCGAAGGATCTTTCAAGGCAATCGCCGACGGCAAGACGGGCTACTGCTCCAACGCCGGGATCCCACAACTCCGGGAGGCCCTTGCCGCGAACGTCGCTGCATCCCACAACACGCCGTACACCGCAGAGAACGTTGTGATGCAGCCGGGTGGCAAGCCGACGATTGGCAAGTTCATCCTCACCCTGATGAACCCTGGTGATGAGGTGCTCTACCCGAACCCGGGATATCCGATCTATGAGTCGCAGATCGAATTCCATGGCGGCGTCGCCGTCCCGTACGGATACACGGAGGGAGCGGAAAACTTCGCACTCGACTTCGACTCGATTGAGCGTGGGATCACCGACAAGACTCGACTGCTGATCCTCAACGACCTGCAGAACCCGATGGGAGCAGAATGCTCGCTCGCCGAACTCGAGCAGCTCGCCGCTCTGGTTGACAAGCACAATCTCTATGTGCTCGCCGACGAGGCGTACTTCGACATGCGGTACGCAGGGAAGAGCAAGTCGTTCGTCGAGCAGCCGGGAATGGCCGAGCGCACCGTCGTTCTGTACACATTCTCCAAGAAGTTCGCCATGACGGGCTGGCGGCTTGGGGCCAGCGTCGGCCCCACGGAGATCGTCGACGTCATCGCAAAGCTCAACGTCAACGACGAGTCGTGCTCGAACCACTTCATCCAGTACGGCGCCCTCGCCGGTTTGGCGGGCGACCAGACCGAGGTCCAGGCGATCCTCGACACGCTCCACGCACGCAGAGACGCCGCGGTTGACGCCCTCAACGCCATTGACGGTGTTCACAGCTTCACGCCGAACGCCACGTTCTACCTGTTCCCGAATGTGACCGAGGTCATGGAACGAAAGGGAATGACCGACTACGAAGTCTTCCGACGCGCAGCCCTACACGCCACCGGCGTGTCATTCACGACCCGACTCCACTTCGGTCGCGAGATCCCGGGTGAGGCGAACCGCTACATCCGATTCGCCTACTCGGGCATCGACGTCCCGGACATCCAAGAGTCCCTGGCCTTGTTCAAAGACTGGGCAGAGACCTGAGAGAGGAAGAACTGAGACTCGAGATCCGAGACTCGAGATCCGAGACTCGAGATCTGCGACTGTCCCGGGTCTCATGTCTCTTTCGCTACCTGCACACCTCGTGCACCAGGATCACGAACTCCCTCGAGTCCATCATCTCTCGGTCGGTGGGGAACCGAGAGACCTCGTTGAATCCGGCGTTCGACCACACTCGGCGGGCCCGCTTGTTGCCGGAGGCGATGGTGACACATCGAGCGCGTCGGCCGTGTAGTCGCCGTCGGGGACCTGGGCATCGTGACCGAACGTGCAATACCCAACGACGACGTCACCGTCAATCAGCGTGTGGCAGTGGATGTCTGCGCCGAGGAAGTACTCGACGGCTTCATCCGGATCCGTCGTGATGTTGTAGCCGTCGTGCGGTGGTTCGTAGCGCCACGCCACGAACTCCCGTACATCACGGTCGGTTGCAGGTCTCAGCTTGATGGTCATTCCCGCTCCGGTCGCAACGAACCCGTCAGCGCATCATGGCCCGAGGCGCGTGCGAGTGACGCCCGGCGACCGGACTCATCCCTACCGCGCTCGAACGAGAGCATCCAGGTAGCTCTTGATCCTCTTGGTCTGTCCCTCGCCGTCGAGTCCCGCTTCATGCACAACCATGTCGCCGACACCCGAACTGAGGTAGCGGCCGTTCTGGAAGGGGTACATGGTGTTGGCTCGGCCCAACTCGCTGCGGATCCACCGATACATGGTCGGCAGGGTGAAGCCCGTGATACCCATCGCTTCCTGCGCCACCGTGTCCGGGAAGATCTCGTGCTGCTCGGCAACCGAGAACCGGTCGAACAACTCGGACGAGGTGACCAGGTACACGTCGAGGTCGATACCGGCCTCCTGCAGCGCCGGCAGGGTCTCTCCGACAAAGGCGTAGGTCACCTCGGAGCCCTGCAGCACGACGGCGCCGTCGGCGGTGCCCGCTGCGCTGCGCAGCTTGTAGAAGCCCTGCGAAGCCATTTCGACCGGAGCCAAACCGAGCGCTTCGCGGTCAGGAACGGTTTCGCCGGGACGCGTGACAAACGGGGCGATGATCGCCGGACGAGCGCGGAACGCCGCAGCGACCAGCGGCCACATCTCTGCAGGCTCCCACGGGGTCAACGTGATGGATGTACCGCCGACGAAATTCTCCTGCAGGAGCTGAAGAGCCTGTGGATCGGCGTGGGTGGGACCATCCTCGCCGGTCTTCATCCCGGCATGAGCGCACACGAGCACGAACGGCCGGTACGGGCCAGGTTCGGTCTCTTGGCGCATCTGGTTTCCGATTGCATGGAGCCGCGATGCGATGTGTCCGAGCGGAGCGATGAACGCGCCATACGAGGCCACGGCCCCTACATGGTCACCGAAGTCCGAAACACCGCTCAGCACGCATGACAATCCGTCTTCACAGATCCCTCCGACGGACAGAGACCGAGCGTCAGGATTGGCTGCGCGGTGGTAGAAACCCTCGGGGAAGCCCGAAGCAACGTCTGAGATCGCCGTCGAGCCCAGCAGGTCCGCGGCGCCAATCAGGATCGCGCCGTCTGATGCTCGATTCAGATACCCCAGCGTCCGTCCCAGCGCCTGCCGCAGCGCGAGGCTGTCGCCGGGCGCCAATACAAGCTCGTCGGGAACTGCCGTCGGATCGGAAGCCGCGTAGATCAGTTCCACGTCAGGAGCACCTTCGCGCCGCTTCCGTCCCCGGGCGTTCAGGCGGTCCTTCGCCGCCTCGAGGCGACCGGCCAGGACCGGAGCTATGGCGTCGGCCTCGAGCAGAGCCCGGTACCGTTCCAACGTCCCCCACTCGGCCGCTTCCACCATGACCGGGTCCGATCCATCCGCACGCGGCAGGGAATCCGTCTCCTCTCCGAACAGCAGCCGCTGGGTGGCGAAGTACTCTTCGCTGCACATCTTGTGGCCGCCGCCGTGGGACTTCTTCCCCTCGATGCCGTATTGCCAGCCCTTCGTCGTTCGGTACACGATCGCGGTCGGCTGCCCGTTGTCCATCTCGGCGGCCATCCGCTGAGCCGTCAACACCAGGCCGAAGGCGAATCCGTCCGGCACGTGGATCACGTTCCAGTCGTGGAGATAGAAGAACTCACACGGATCCCACTGCACGTACTCGCCGGGTTGGTCACCTTCCCGGGTGACCGCGTCCGAATCGATCGCAGCCTGATTCCAGTCCAGGTGCATGACCGCGTTCGAGAGGCCCGCGGTACCCGCAAAGGCCACCGCTTCGGCCGCTCGTCCCGGTGTGAGTCCCCCCTCACCCTCGATCAGATGCACCCTCGGCGCATCTTGGCCATAAGCGTCGGCAGCCGCCACTGCCAAGCCGAGCGACGACCCGACTCCGATGCCCGACGCACCGGTGGACAGCTTCACGAACGGCGTGGCCGGGGTTGGATGCCCGTCGAGCGCCTTCGAATCGAACTCGCGGAACAGCGGAGTCGGTTGGGTCACGTTTCGCCGGAACCCAAGCAGGTCCTCGAAGCGCAGCCGCAGGTTCGCCTCATCGGGCAACAACTCAGGTCGAGCGATCCGTGTGATCTCATCCCGCAACGCCCACATGGCGTACAGACCCATCGCCTTGTGACCCGCGGAGTACGAGATCAGATCCTGATCCCTGCGGTTCGGATCGCCGATGTCGTAGTCCATGCCGTTGAACAACAGCCCTGCCACGATATGACCCGACGAGATCGAACCACCCGGGTGTCCCGACTGCGCGTAGTTGAACAAAACGGCGCACAACGCCCGATAGAACTCGTCGAACCGCTCCAGGGCCGCCAGATCATCCGGCGCCACTCCCACCGGCTCCGGAACCTCTACCCACGTAGCCCTTCGCGGTCCGAACTCTCGACCCATGATCGCCTCAGCTCCTCTTCTGGCTCGTCCGATTGCGGCACAACCCCGCACATTGCGGTCGGGTTCGTGCACGTTCGATAGCCTACTGCCTCGCTCCGCGGGCTCTTCCGGCGAGTCGCCGGCGGCACCTTTCACCACCGCCCACGTTCGCTCCTCATCGATCGTCGGCGGCCGTTGATCCTGAGTCGCCCAGCAGCGCTTCGTAGTCGCCTGGAGTGTTCACGTCGCGGGGCGCTTCGGCGTGCACGACCAGTCGGACGACGCGGTCGTCATCTGCTTCGATGAGGAGGCGACCGAGTACCTTCTTTCCGGGAGTTTGCGCCGCAACCGCTACCGCTTCGCGTGACACGAGGAGCGGATGTGCGATCCGGTCCACATATTCAGTCACGGCCGCCCAGGGCTTCGCCTCCCCCCAGAGTTCGACCATCTGATCGACAACGTCGGTTCGAATCGTCGGAAAATCGCCCGGCACGAGTATGAATGCGGCCGCGTCCGGATCCTTGGCCGTTGCGGTCAGAAACGACGACATGTTCCCGCGCCGATAGTCGGGATTGCGGACAACGGTCGCCCGATCGGCGACAATCGAGGACTCCACCTCGTCCGCGTTCGCACCGGTGACGACGATCACCCGGTCAACTTTGCTCGCCTCAACGGCAGCGAGGGTGGTGTTCAGGACCGTCGTTTGTCGAAACGGCAACAGCAGCTTGGGTTTCCCCATGCGCTCGGCCGCGCCTGCGGCGAGCACCACTCCCGCGACCGGCCCCCCCATTCAGATGCCTGCGATGTCCTCGGGCCGAACCGGCACCCGCGAAAGGGGTCGCCCGGTAGCGGCTCGGATCGCAGCAACAATGGCCGGAGTTGAGCTGATCGTGGGAGACTCGCCGATGCCTTTCGCACCGAACGGACCCCAATGGTCACCGGCCTCGACGATGCGGGTTTCCACCGCAGGAGCGTCCAAGAAGGTCGGAATCAGGTAGTCGGTGAAGGTCGGATTCAGGATGATCCCCTCGTCGATCATGAGCTCCTCCATGACGGCCAGCCCGACACCCTGCATGATTCCGCCCTCGAGCTGACCGGTGATCGCCTGCGGGTTCAGCGCAGTCCCGACGTCTTGAGCCGTATCCACACGAACGACACGCAGAAGACCCAACTCAGGGTCGACATCGACCACCGCGCGATGTGCTGCGACGACGAACCCGGCGTGAACATCACCTTGGCCGTTCTCGTCCGGTGGGAACGTTTCTGGGTGACGGAACTGCACGTGGCACTCGACCGGGCCGGAGCTACACACATCGTCGATGGTCGCGACCTGCTCCCCTTCCCGATAGACGCCGTCGTCACGGAGCTCCTCACCGTCGTGGTCTGCCAGGATCTGGTCACGGAGACCGACGGCGGCAGCGTGCACCGCCCCCCCGGTCATCTGCGTCTGGCGCGAGGCGGACGTCGAACCTGCTGATCCGATCTGTGACGTGTCGTCCCACACGATGGCGACCTGATCGGTGGCGAGTACCGTCCGTGCGATTTGCTGACACACGGTCACGAGGCCTTGTCCAACTTCCATTGCAGCGGTGTGGACCTCGACGCCTGCCGTTGTCATCACAACACGAGCCTCTGCGAAGTCGTCGAATCCCTCCGAGAATGCGAGATTCTTGAGCCCTACGGCGTACCCGACGCCGCGGACGACTGATCCCCTCGGCGTGGTCAGCCCGGTCCCTCCCGGGAGAAGTCTCGGATCGTCGTCATCGAGCGGATCGGGAAGCGGAATGGCCTCGACGGCATCGATGACCTCAAGCGTCGGCAGCGATCCCTCAATGATCTGGCCGGATGTCGACATCGGGTCGCCGGCGAGCAGCGCGTTCTTCCTCCGCAGTTCGAGCGGATCCATCCCGAGCTTCTCGGCGAGCAGATCCATCTGGCTCTCGGAGCCAAAACACGTCTGCACGGCACCAAATCCGCGCATCGCGCCGGCGGGGGGATTGTTCGTCTTCGCGACGGCGGCATCAACCACCACGTTGTCGCAGCGATAGGGCCCAACCGTGAAGAAGGCGGCGTTGGCGAGCACAGCTCGGCTCGTATGAGCGTACGCCCCGCCATCGAGCAGCAGCCGCGCGGTGACCTTCACCAGCATCCCGTCCCCGTCGGCCTCGTGTCGATACCACATACGCGACGGATGCCGCTTGACGTGTCCAGCGAACGACTCAGTTCGGTCGTACACCATCTTGACCGGCCGGCCGGTGGCGAGCGACAGCATCGCGACGTGGATGTGCAGCGAGATGTCCTCTCGCGAACCGAACGCACCGCCGATGCCTGCCGGGTGGCAGCGGACGGAGTCGGGAGCCATGTCGAGGCACGCAACGATCTGTCGATGGTCGACGTGGATCCACTGGCTCGTCACATACAGATCGAGTCCACCCTCACCGTCCGGGATGGCGAAACCCGCTTCGGGTCCGAGCGGTGCCTGGTCCTGGGTTCCGGTCTCGTAGATTCCCTCCGCGACGACGGTCCCTGCGGCGTCCTCGTCTCCTCGACGGATCCTCATCTCCCGGAAGCTCAAGCCATCTTCAACAGCTTGCTCTGGATCGGTGAGCGGTGTGAGCGGTTCCCAATCGACAATGATTGACGCAGCGGCTCGGCGAGCGGTCTCTTCGTCGTCGGCGGCTACAACGGCCACGGGTTCACCCCAGTACTGGGCCGTGCCATCGCAGAAGACGGGTTGGTCTTGTTCTTCCTGTCCGAAGGTGGGTTTGCCTTGAACGTCGTCCTGCGTCAGTACGGCACGGACGCCGTTCATCGCGAGTGCCGGAGCGATATCGAGGCGGGTTAGGCGGGCATGGGCATAGGGGCTGCGCAAGGTGGCACCCCACAACATGTCCTCGGACCACAAGTCGGACGCGTAGGCGAAGTTCCCCATCACCTTCGGCGTGCCGTCCGGGCGCCGCACGCTCGTTCCGATTCCGCCTCGGACACCCGAGGTCGTCCGGGCGGTCATACGTCCCCCCTTTCCACGGTCTCAAAGGCCCGTAGAATCGCCCCGTACCCTGTGCAGCGGCAGATGTTGCCGGAAAGGGCTTCGCGAATCTCGATCTCGCTCGGCTGCGGGTTCTCGTCGAGGAGGTGGGTACCAGCGACCACGATTCCCGGCGTGCAGAACCCGCACTGAACGCCTCCTTCGGCGAGCATGGCCTCCTGGAACGGGTGCAGGTCGTCTTCGGTTCCGAGCCCCTCAACCGTCGTGACATCGGAGCCATCGGCGTCGACTGCCATCACCAGGCACGAGCAGATCACGTCGCCATCGAAGATCACGCTGCATGAGCCGCATTCACCCTGTTCACACGCATCTTTCGTGCCCGGCAAGTCCAGGTCGTTGCGCAGTACCGTGAGCAAGCTCTCTGCTCCCGCGACGTCGACTGCTCGATCTTCACCGTTGATCTTGATCGTGATGTTCATCGGACACTCCGATCAACGAGCCTTCGAGCAAGAACACCCGCGGCGTGCCTTCGATACCTCTCAGTCGAGCGGTGGTCGGTGATGGGTTTGACCTCCTGCGAGACGATACGGGCGAACTCGTCGAGGGCCGCATCGGATACCGCTGACTCTGCGTTGATCATCTCCTCGGCGCGCGTCGCCCGAATCGGGGTTGGTGCAACGGATCCCAGGGCTACACGAATCCCGTCCTCACCTCTCATCACCAGGCAGCTCACGGTCGAAATGACCATGGCGTTGCGTACACCGACCTTTGCAAACTCCTGGTGTTCGGGCAGATCTCCTGGAACCAGGACGGCCGTGATGATCTCATCGGGCTCCAGCGACGTCCGTTTGACTCCGACGAAGAAGTCGCGCCAGGGGATCACCCGGGTGCCGCGGGCTTCGGATCGAACCTCGATCGACGCTTCTGCCGCAGCGATCCACGGCAAGCCGTCACCCGCAGGACTTGCCGTGCCGACATTGCCTCCGATGGTCCCAGCTGCCCGAATCTGGGGAGAGCCAACCGTCCGCGCGGCCTGGGCAAGACCGCGATACGGGCCCCGTTCGAGGCGGGCCCAGGTGGCGCCTGCTCCAATCCTGGTCGGGGTGACCTCTCGGAGCGCCTCGACGCGCCGAAGGGAGATGACCTGCGAGGGTCGGTGGTGGGCGAGATTGACCTCAACCATGAGGTCTGTTCCTCCGGCGAGGAGCTCCGCATCCGGCTGCTGGGCCTTCGCTGCGAGCGCGTCGTCGAGGTTGTGAGCTGCGACGAATTCCATGGCCATACCGTAGTCGGAAAACGTACTCCGTAGCCCGTAGTCCGTTGGCAGTAGGCCGCTATCCGGCTACCAGCCGCTGGGCAGCCACATTGTGTCGGGCGATCAGCTTCGGCAGGTCAACACCCACCAGCTCGCGGCCTCGGACCACGGGCCTTCCCTGTACGTAACTCTCGTCGACACCGGTGGGGGCGACAAACAGAACGGCGGCGACCGGGTCGTGCAAGGCTCCGGCGTACTCGAGGCGGTCGAGGGAGATCGCGATGAAGTCCGCGGCCTTCCCCGGTTCGAGCGATCCGACGTCGTTGCGGCCAAGCACCGCCGCCGACCCGCGAGTCGCAATCCGCAGAGCTTCACGCGCGGTCAGCAGACGCCCACCTTCGATCGAGGGCGCCGCTGCAAGCCGGGCGAGCAGCATCGCCTGGCGGGCTTCGGCAATCAGGTGGCTGCCGTCGTTGCTAGCCGATCCATCGACGCCGAGGCCGAGGCGAACGCCGGCGGCCAGATAGCGGCGAACGGGTGCGATTCCGGAGGCGAGCCGCATGTTCGACGAAGGGCAGTGCGCCACACCGGTCTCGGAGGTGGCAAGCCGCAGAATCTCATCGTCGTTGATGTAGATCCCGTGGGCGTACCAAACGTCATCGCCAACCCATCCGAGATCCTCCATCAGCTCAACCGGCCGCCGACCGAAGGTCTCAATGCAGAACTGTTCCTCGTCGTGTGTCTCGGCCACGTGTGTGTGGAGATGCACGCCGTATTGGCGTGCCAGCTCCGCCGACGACCGCATCAGTTCCGGGGTGACGGAGAACGGCGAACAGGGAGCAACAACCACGCGAGTCATGGCGCCCGGCTCTGGATCGTTGAACGCCTCGATCACCCGCTGCGTATCGAGCAGGATCGTCTCTTCGTCTTCGACCACTGAGTCGGGCGGCAGACCGCCGTCACTCTCGCCGAGGCTCATCGATCCGCGCGCCGCGTGGAAACGGATCCCAACACCCGTCGCACCTTCGATCTGATCGTCGAGCCGCGATCCGTTCGGGAAGAGGTACTGGTGATCTGACGATGTGGTGCAGCCGGACAGGGCGAGTTCAGAGAGCGCGAGCTCGGTCGAGATCCGAACATCGTCCGGGGTCATCCGCGCCCAGATCGGGTACAAGGTCCGGAGCCAGTCGAACAGGCCGGCATCCTGGGCGCCGGGGACCGCCCGGGTAAGGGTCTGGTAGAAGTGATGATGAGTGTTGATGAGACCGGGAAGCACCACGTGTCCGGATAGATCCACGACCTCATCGGCTGTCTCCGGAAGGGTCGCGGTCGGCCCGACGTCCTTGATGAATCCATCCACGGCAAACAAACCTCCGTCGACGATCTCGGTGCCGCCGTCGTCCATCGTCGCGAGAACCTGCGCATGCCGAACAAGAAGTGTGCTCATAGCTCTGAATGTACCAAGCTCGGCCCATCCGCCGCTATTCCCGTCCCACCACCATCAGTAGAGTGGTGGGACTGGACAACGAAGGAGATACGCAGATGATCACGCAGTACCACCGACCGCTGACGCTTGACGACGCGATCGCCCTCATTGCCCGACCCGAGGCCGTTGTCCTTGCCGGCGGCACGTCGATCAACGCTGCCCCGGGTCGTGCGGCCTCGACCGCGGTCGATCTCCAGGACTTGGACCTCGCCGGTATCGATGTGGAAGGCGACGGGGTTCGTATTGGTGCGACAACTCGCCTCCAGGATCTCGTCGACTCCGCTCTCATCCCGACCGTGCTGCGCGACCTTGCACGGCGTGAAGGCCCGAGCACGATTCGCACCATGGCGACCGTCGGCGGGACCATCGGGACCGCCGATCCTGAGAGCGAGCTGCTCGCCGGCCTGCTCGCATTCGGCGCTCGCGTGACACTCGCCCGAGCGGGGTCCCCGACCGAGCACACTCTTGATGACATCCTCAGCGACGCCGGGCTGCTCAACGGCTCAATCATCACCGCCGTCACGGTCCCCACCTCCGGTCGGGCCGTCGCTGATCGGGTGGGTCGCACTCCTATGGACCGGCCGATCGTCATGGCCGTGGCGTATGGCGATGGCGCGACTGTCCGTCTGGCGATGACCGGCGTCGCCTCGGTCCCGGTGATCGTCAATCCCGAACACATCGGCGACCTCGATCCGCCGCCCGACTTCCGCGGGACATCCGCCTATCGAGCGGGCCTTGCCGAGGTGCTCGCGAACCGAGTTCTTGCGGCCGTCGAAGGAGGTGCGTCAGCGTGACGATCACCCTCGCGATCAACGGAACCAAGGTCGACCTCGAATGTCAGCCGCACGACTCCCTTCGCGCGGTGCTTCGGAAGGCCGGCTACAAGAGCGTTCGATTCGGGTCGGAGACCGGCGAAACCGGAGCGGCCGCCGTGCTCGTTGACGGCAGGCTGATCACTGCCGACCTCATGCTCGCAGCCCAGGCCGACGGCCATGACATCGAAACGGTTGAAGGGCTCAGCAGCCCGGGAAACCTCCATCCGATCCAGGAAGCGTTCATCGAGACCGGGGCGATCCAGTCGGGGTATTCGACACCCGCCATGATCCTCGCAGCGAAGGCGCTGATCGCCCGCAACCCGAATCCGACCGAGGACGACGTCAGGGACGCCCTTTCCGGAATCCTCGACCGAGAAACCGGCTATCTCCGCCCGGTGCACGCCGTACTGCGCGCTGCGGCCGTGTTGCGCGGCGAGGCCCCGGAGAGCGTCGACGTGGTGTTCCTCGAACCGCTCGCGGACGTTGATCGTTCAGAGGCACCCCAGGCAGATCTCCCTGCCATCGCTCCCAGGGTGGTGCCAAGCCCAGATGTCCCGGAAACCCGAGTCGTCGGGAAGGGCGAGACGAAGGTCGATGCCATCAAGCTCGTCAAAGGGAACCCGGCGTTCACCGACGACGTAGACCTGTCGGGCACACTCGTCGCCAAGGTTCTCTACAGCCCGCACGCCAACGCGAGGATCGTCGACATCGACGACGACGCCGCGCTCGCTCTCCCCGGGGTGCACGCGGTTCTCCACCACGGCAACGTGGCCCGCGTTCGGTATGCATCAGGTGGACAGAGCTACCCGAATCCCCTC
>Ga0316198_10000624_pt1 | contig 19136 bp, 13 predicted proteins | sample OudBieAanoxic_MG_FD_204935 | JGI IMG/M metagenome (GOLD analysis project Ga0316198, IMG submission 204935) | Coastal sediment microbial communities from Oude Bieten Haven, Netherlands - site A anoxic | ecosystem: Environmental > Aquatic > Marine > Coastal > Sediment | place: Netherlands...
GAGACCGGTGAACGGCATGCCCATCATGTCTGCCTGAAACTCCTCGTGCATGATCCGGCCACCCATGTGCATGGTCCGAACCGCCACACCCTTTGACTCCACCGGTGGCGCCGCGGGGTCCATCCAACTCTTGATCGCGACATCGAAGGTGCCGGCATGCTTGGCCATCAATTCGTGATGAGGCCCGAGCGCGCCGGCCTTCATGTACGCTTCCATCTCCGCCTGCTGTTCCGGCGTCATCTGCGGCATCTCGCCCTCCTGGGCAAACGCCGATGCCGAGAGCACGACCGTTAGAAGACAGATCGAGACGATCGTCCTGATTCGCACTACTCCTCTTTTCATGATGGGAGTCTCCCTTCGTGTTGTCGCATTGTGATCGAGGCTCAGTATAGACGAAATACACCGTCCATGCACGGGAGGAGGATGATGGGAGTGCACACTTCCCCACTTGTTGCTCTCTCACGCTCTCCGCGACACCAAGGCGGGAGGCAGTCCTATGCGGTATTGAAATAGGCTCACGCTACACTCAGAACGATGTCAAGACGCAACCTCCTCCGGCGCCGCAGCCGTTTGGCGGCAACGACTTTCTTGGTCGCCGCCATGGTGGCAGCAACTGCGGTCACTCGATCCGCCACCGGAGAGTCTCCGGCCGGCACCCACATCACGCACATCTCGGTGGAGCACCGGGACGACGACTCTTCCGTGATCGCGGTTGCCTTCGACGGGCCGATCAACGGACACCGTTGGTACCACATCGACGGTCAGGAGCCCCGTGCTGTGTTGCGGATCGCCGGCATCGTCGAGGCATATTGGCCTTACGAGGTGGCGGTCGAGGACGGGCGGGTGCGTCGGATCCGCATCGGTCACCACCCTGAGTTCGATCCACCCGAGGAGCACCTGGTCTTCGACCTGGCCGACAACCGGGTGGCCATTACCCAGGTGGTGAAACAGGATCAGCGGTTGGTCGTGGTCTTGGAGAGGGTCGAAGCCTCCGGCGGGTCGCAGCCCCCGGCCCCGAGCGCACCGACGCCGACCGCGCTCGCGCCGAAAACCGCGCCGGCCACACCGACACCGACACCGCCACCGACGATGACTCCCACGGCAACCTCAACCCCCACCCCGACTCCGAGATTGACTCCGACAGCGACCGCGACGCCTGCCCCGCCCACGCATCCGACCTCAGCCCCTCCAACCGCCACGCCGAGGAGCCCGATCTCTCCGGAACAGCCGCGCGCGGTCCCACCGACGCTACTGACAAACCCGCCTCAGGTCGCAGCGCCCGATCTGCCGGTTGCGACGATCCCTCCCCCTCCCAAGGACTTCTCCGGGCCGCTTCTGACCGAGCTGGTTATTTCCCACCGGGAGGACGGATCGGCCTTGGTGCGGGTCACCGCCGACGGCCCGATCGAGGGGTCCGATGTGCGTTTCTTCGGTGTGCGGGTGCCCCCTCCCCGGAACCTCCTGGTGATCCCCTTGGCGGGGCTGCCGGGAGAGGATGCGCTACTGCCAATCCGGGACGGGTTGCTGTGTGAGATCGGGGTGGTTTTCACAGAGAACGGAGGGCAGGTTGGCATCGAGCTGACCTTCTATCTCGCATCTTCCGAAGTGACTTTTGAGCAAGCGGGGGTCAAAGGAGCCCACGCTGTCATCCACTTGCGCCCGCCCGCCAATCCTCAGGCTCCCCTGGGCTGCGAGGTCGAGAGCCGGACGCGAAACAGGACCTGGCGTTTCACCGCCACGGGTCCGCCCCAGGAGGCGCCAGTTGGTGCCGAATAGGATCCACGTATCAGAAAGATGGGTGCCAAGCACTCCATAACGGGGTATTGTGCAAATATAGACGCGGCACCCTTCGGGCTCCGTATACGTTGTACGTACGACCCAAGTCTCTTCGGACGGCTTCAAATCGGACAGTAACGCGGCACGGTCGGCGTTGTTACTCTGACTTGACCGCCCGACCGAAAGGAATCACTCACGATGTACGGAGCTTCCCCCTCACGGTGGATCATCGCTGTCGTCATTTGTGCCTTCCCCCCCTTCGCTCCGGCGCAGGACCACCCCGAGCTTGTCGGCCGGTGGCCCTACGGACCGACCGAAGCTGTCACGGCGTCAGGAACCCATGCGTACTTCGGCAGCGGGGCATCACTCCTGGTCGCCGACGTGTCGGACCCTGCGGCGCCACAGGTCGTGGGAGAGGTCTTTCTCCCCGGATTGGCGGAGGGCGTAGCCGTCTCGGGCACCAATGCCTACGTCGCGACCTACGAAGCTGGTTTGCGGGTGATCGACGTCTCCATACCGTCTGACCCCATTGAAGTAGGTTTCGTCGACACCCCGGGGTACGCCTGGGACGTAACGGTCGTAGGAAACCACGCCTTCGTCGCGGATTACGATGCCGGCCTGCGCGTGATCGACGTCTCCACGCCCGTCATTCCCATCGAGGTGGGTTTCTTGAACACACCGGGATTCGCTCGGGGCGTTGCCGTCGCCGGCGACTTTGCCTACGTGGCGGATGATGATGCCTTGCGGGTCATCGATGTGTCCACGCCCTCCAGCCCCGTCGAGGTGGGTTTTCTTGCCACTTCGGGGTTCCCGTCAACCGCCGTGGACGTCGCCGGCGGCTATGCGTTCATTGCGGATGGTTTTGCCGGCTTCCTGCGGGTGATCGATGTCTCCACTCCTTCGAATCCCGTCGAGGTGGGCCTCCTGGGCACCGCTGGATATGCCTGGGGCGTGGCCGTCTCGGGCGGTTACGCCTTTGTCGCAGATGCCGAGGCTGGTCTACGGGTGATCGACGTCTCCACTCCGTCTGATCCCATCGAGGTGGGTTTCGTCGACACCCCGGGATACGCCTGGGATGTGGCAGTCGTCGGTGTCCAGGTTTTCATCGGGGATGGCGATGGCGGTCTGCGGGTGATTGACGTCTCCACGCCTACGAGTCCCGTCGAGATGGGCTTTTTCGAGACTGCGGGTCACGCCAGTGGCGTGATCGTCTCGGGCAGCTACGCCTACGTCGCAGATGGCGAAGCCGGATTGCGAGTAATCGATGTATCGATGCACCCGAATCCCGTCGAGGTCGGTGCCGTCGCCATCCCCGGAAACGCTTATGGAGTGGCGGTTTCCGGAAGTCATGCCCTGGTCGCGGCCGGCCGGGATGGTGGCCTGCGGGTCATCGACGTGTCGACGCCCTCGAACCCCGTCGAGGTCGGCTTCGTCGACACCCCGGGAGGAGCGATCGAGGTTGCCGCTTCCGGTGGGTACGCCTACGTCGCGGATTTCGAAGCCGGTCTACGGGTGATCGACGTTTCGATGCCCTCGAACCCCGTCGAGATCGGCTTCGTCGACACTCAGTGGGACGCCTTCGGCCTGGCCGTCTGGGGGAACCAGGCCTACATCGCAAATCGCGCCGGCGGCCTGCGAGTGATCGACGTTTCGATACCCACGGGCCCCGTCGAGGTAGGTTTTCTGGATACTGTGGGCGACGCCTGGGGCGTAGCCGTCTCGGGCAGCATCGCCTACGTAGCCGCACAGACCTCGGGCCTCCGGGTGGTCGACGTTTCGGTGCCCGCAAGCCCAGTCGAGGTGGGCTTCGTCGATACCCCCGGATACGCCCGAAGCGTGGCGGTCTCCCGCGGCTACGCCTACGTCGTCGACTACCACGCCGGTCTGCGGGTCATTGACGTGACCGACCCCGCCTCGCCGACCGAGGTCGGACACGACGGCACTCCCGGTTTGGCACAGTCGGTCTCGGTGGTCGGAGGGTACGTTCATGTGGCTGACGACAGGGCCGGCATGGAGATCTATCACGAGTGGGGACTCGTCTTTTTGGACGACTTCGAATCCGGCAATACCTCTGCGTGGTCGGCGACAATTCCGTAACATCGCCCGAAAACGGTGACACCCGTTATGGAATCTACTGGGTGCCAGAAATGGTGCCACAGAAATGGTGCCAGGCACTCTAGAAATGGTGCCAGGCACTCTATTAAGCTCTAACGTCGCTTCGAATCAACTGGGACCATGCTAGGAATGCACATTCACACATCCTCGATCGACCCACCCACCGAATGAATGTGCGAACCCGGCACAGTTCAGATCGCCACGGCCCGGATTGGTTCCAATCGGATCCGCCAATTGATCGAAAAACAGGTGCCGCGTTCTCGATGGGTGCAACACATCAGCTTATGAAGAACTGATATTCTCAAAAAGGTCCCCGCCCCGCGGTTCAACTGTCAATTGAAACCTCGGGGTCTCAAGGAGGTACAGGGATGGTTTTCGGAAGTCAGCGCTTTGGGTTGGAGATTTCGATCCTTATCATGGTGATCGCGACGACGGGCGTAGCCTCGGTCGCGCCTCTCCCCGATGGTGCAGCCATCGCCTGGAGTCATGCCCCGTTTGAAATGGGCGAATGCGGTCTCTGCCACGCCAACGACGACCCGTCGAATCCCGGCGGGGTCGAAATCGGCGGCACGGAGCTCTGCTACGGCTGCCACGAGGCGATTCAGCTCGCCATGGAAGAGGCGCGCGTCGTCCACTACGCGGTCGAGGATGACTGCATCAACTGTCACAACCCCCACAACTCGGCCTATCGAAAGCTCCTCATCGACCCGTCTCCCAAGCTCTGCGTCAGCTGTCACGACGATGTCGGGGCTCAGGCCGCCAATGCCTCGGTGAGGCACGCTCCGGTTGAGACCGGAGACGGATGTCTCAACTGCCACAGTCCCCACGCCTCGGATGTCGACAGCCTGCTCAAGGGTCTTGCCTACGATCTGTGCGTCGACTGTCACGCGGTGGGCGGGCTCGTCGATGAACAGGGACGCGCGCTCACCGATTTCGGGGCGCTGCTGGCCGACAATCCCGTTGTCCACGGTCCCATCGCCGCCCGGGATTGCAGTGCGTGTCACACGCCGCACGGGGGCGAGATTTTCCGGCTTCTGACAACCCACTATCCGGAGAAGTTCTATGCGCCGTTCGATCCGCAGAACTATGAGCTCTGTTTCTCCTGCCACAACGAGGCCGTCGTCGCCGCCGAGAAAACCACGACCCTGACTGGCTTCCGCGACGGCGACAGGAATCTCCACTATGTTCACGTCAACAAGGAGATTCGCGGTAGGACCTGCCGGGCCTGTCACGAGGTCCACGCAGCCCCTCAAGAGCATCTGGTGAGAGACGGCGTACCCTATGGGAAATCCAACTGGATCCTCAAAATCAACTACACCCAGGAACCCAACGGTGGGAGTTGTGAGAAGACCTGCCATGGCGCGTTGAGCTACGACCGGTCGAAGGCTCCGACCGACGAAACACCGGCCGCGCCGTGACCCCTTTTATCTCGGCGATCGCTTCCTGGCTCGTCATCGCCGGGGTGGCTTTCGCCAACGTCGATGTCGGGTCCACCCTTCCGAATCCCTCGCTCGATGGATTGGATGGGATCGAACGGTCCCTGGTCGATCCTCAGAGGGTGACGGTGTTCCTCTTTTTCGACCCCCAGCAGGATCACAGCGTCGAGGTGTTGAGCGCGCTTGCGGAGCTTCAGCGGGATCTGGAAGACACTGATGTTCGCTGGGTCGGAGTGGTCTCGGACCGGTTCTCCCCGGAGCAAGCCGTCTCGGCGCTCAACGAGAGCGGAGCCCGTCTGGAAACCGTCATCGACTCCGGCGACCGCCTCTATGGAGAGTTGGGTGTCCGCCTCTACCCCACCCTGGGAATTGCCGATCCCGGCGCCACTCTTCGCGCCTATCTTCCCTATGCCAAGGTCAACTATATGAGCGCCCTCGAAGCGCACCTGCTTCACACCCTGGGCCGGATCGATGACGCCGAACTCGACCGCGCACTGCATCCGGCGGCCATCGACATCGACTCCACCGAGGCAGAGGTCGGCAGGACTCTCAAGCTTGCTCGGATGCTGTGGATCAACGGGAAGAAGGACAGGGCGCTGGCCATAGCACGCGAAGCGGCTGAGAAGGCCCCGAATTTGGCGGAACCCAACGCCCTGGTCGGGATCTTCCTGGTCGAGGACGGTCGCTGCGAAGAAGCTCGGGCAAGCCTTGACAAGGCCCTCGAGATCGACCCCGACCATCCTGAGGCCCGTGAGGCCCTGCTCGAGTGTCATTTCCCGTAGTCGGTGCCTCTCGTAGGATTTTCCATGCTTGTCATCCATAGAATCCGACTATGGTCCGGTGAGTAGTGCGCATGTTCATTGTATTTTTCTCGAGTCAATTTCTCGACACTTTCGTTGCGTAGATCATAGTGATAAATATTGGCTGCTTGAAATACATCAAATGCTCTCTCACTCTCAAAAGTTGAGGTAAAGAGGAGCTTTCTCCCACCTGGAGACAGACCATGATTTGACTCAATGCCTTCGAGTACTTCGAGCCCCTCCAGGCTTGATCCCCACAAAGCCGGAGGACCTCCCACCGGACGTTTGACGGCGCGAATTCGACCATCGGCCGTATGGTCGCTACTATGGGCCATGGTCAACTGCAAGAACATCCTGATTGTCGCCGTCGACGAAGACACGTATGGCGAGATCGCCTCCGTTCTCACACGAAACGAATTCGCCGTCGACCGGATCCCCACCCCCGTGGCGGCTCTGGAGCTGGTGACCCTGGTCAGCTTCAAGGCGATCATCGTGAATCACCCCCTCAGGACGATGCCGCTCGACGAGTTTGTGGCCGAGGCCAAGGGAGCCGGATCTGCGAGCCGCGAAGCGTTGGTCGCCGTATTCGTGTCCTCAACGAAACGGGCCGACGATCTCGCCGTCACTCCGGACGGCGCCGACGTCGTGATCGGGCCCTACGGGGGCCAGCCGGAGCGGGATCGACAGCTCTGCAAGCTGCTCGGCATCGTTCCTCGGACTGCTGTCAGGATCAAGGTGAACACCGAAGTGACGCTCGTGGACCAACAGAACAACCGTCTTGTGGCACAGACCAAAGACCTCTCCACTAGCGGTTTTTTCGCCATCACGAACAGGCTTGCCCCGGTGGGCTGCCATGTACGAGCGATCTTCAGTCTTCCCGATGAAGGGTCACCATTTGTGGCGGAAGCCGAAATCGTGCGCCATGCGGTCGATTCGACAGGTGAAAACCAGGGCATGGGGCTGCGATTCCTCTCGTTTCAAGACGGCAACCTCAATCGACTCAGCCGATTCCTCGAGTCCTTGTACGCGTAATCGAGAAAGTGAGTTCCTTTACCTTTAAAAAGATGGCACCGAAAAGAGAGAATCGAAGCAATTCGAATTCGGTGTCTTTTTTCTATTCGACAATGAGACCGGGTTCACCGGATGTAAGGCTTCGTGTAAACTTGCAGCGTACTGGATTCAACAAGGACCACGTCGAAAGAGAGCGGCAAAGTGTGTTTTCGGGACCTCGTTGCTCGCGCGGCATTCACGACCGTCGCCATGGTGATGGTCGTCCAGGGTTCAGCGTTCGCCACCGACCCCCCTGTTGAGGTCGTCCGGTTCCAGCCGGATCAAACCGTTTGGCCGGACCATTTCGGTCTCGCGGTGGCGATTTCGGGAGGTCTGGCCGTCGCCGGCGCTCCAAACGATATCGATGGGTCGCCTTCTCGCGGCTCGCTCTCGTACTTCGCTGAGCGGTCCGACGGAACCAGCGAGTGGGGGCTCGTACTCAAACACCAGAACTCCGGTAGCTCACAGAGGGGTCTCGGCTCCGCTCTCGATATGGAGAGATCGACCCTCGTCTCGGGCACTCGGGGCGCGTCGTCGCCGGGCATGGTCTCCGGAACCGCACAGGTCTTCGAATTGGCCGACGCCGGCCAGACACCGAGCGTCGTCGTGACCGACCTCATCTCGAGCGACATCGATGTCGGCGATGCATTCGGCGCCGCTGTCGCCATCTCGGGCGACGTGATCGTGATCGGAGCTCCCGACAAGGACCTCGGCGTCTATGGAACGAACCTCACCGGCGCCGCCTACGTCTTCGAGCGCGACCACGGTGGTCCGGGAGCGTGGGGCCAAGTTGCAAAGCTGCTTGCCCCGGACCCGATCTACCAAGCGTACTTCGGAGGTTCGGTTGCTGTGGACGGCGACACAGTGATCGTTGGAGCGGTACGGGCCGATACCGATGGATACCGCTGGGGGGCGGTCTATGTTTATGAACGCAGCGTAGGTCCCACCGCGTGGAACTTTTCTCAGAAGCTGCTTTCCGAGCACATCCACGACTCATCCGACGAGTTCTCGTACCGAGTCGATATCGACGGCGACACCATCGTCGCCACCGCCCCGATGCACAATCTTCCCGGTGGGCCGTTCCGGGAAGGCTCGGCCTATGTCTTCGAGCGTGACCCGCTCACCTCACAGTGGCACGAGATCGCGGAGCTCGCAGCCCCGATACCATCGGTGTACGGCGTTTACGGTAAATCGGCCGCCGTCGACGGTAACGCCATTGCGATCGGCGATCTCGCGGCCGAAGTCAACGGCGTGCGAAGCGGCGCGGTCTATCTCTACGGACGACACCAGGGCGGGCTCGGACTGTGGGGTCATCAGAGCACCGTCGTTGCCGCGGACCAGGTCGACGACGCGTTCGGATCTTCCCTCGCGCTCAGCAGGGGCCGTCTGATGGTGGGCGACTTCAACGCACTCCAGGCCGGGGTCGCCCATGTCTTCGTGGCGGCTGAGGCCGATCTCGCCGTCACCGTCAGCGAGTCGCGGGATCCCGCGTGGCCCGGTTCACCCCCGGGCAAGAGCCTCGTCTATCGAGTCGAGGTCCGCCACCTCGGGGGCGAGCCGGCGACCGGTGTCGCCGTCGAAGTGACGACCGAGTTTCCTCCCGGGGTCGGGATCGATTGGATCCAGGCCAGTCCGCCGACCACCTACGCCGACGGGCGATGGGACATCGGCAACCTCTCCAAAGAGGAAGAGCACACGCTCCTCCTGGCGCTGGCCATCGACGAAATCGCGACGCCGGGAACCGATGTGATCGGGCTTGCGGCCACCATCACCGAAGCCGATCAGTTCCTCGTCAAGATAGGAAATGACCAGGCGACCCAGTACACCTCGATCGGCTCACGACTGAGAAGGCCTGGGGGCCGCCGTTGATCGAAATGATGGATGAAACCGGCGCCGACGGATGGGTGCGAAGGCGGCTAGGGAGAGTGTCGTCTTCTTCTCACTGTCTTGGATGGGTGCCACGGATGGGTGCCACGTACACCCTTCCACGGATGGGTGCCACGTACACCCTTCCACTCCAGATGAGCTTCCGGTCCTGAGCAGATGGATGAGGTTGAGCGCACGATCGTTTTCAATAATGTTCAAACCAAGGAGAAAGACATGCAAAAACCCAGCCTCCGCATCGCCGTTGGATTCGCACTTGCAGCAATCGCTCCATTTCTGACGCCCGTAGCCCAGTCCGCGGAGTCCGACCTTTCGGTCACCAACACGGCGCCCGCCTCGATCTCGCTCGGCGTTCCCTTCACGGTGGCGGTCGGCTATGCCAACGACGGTCCCGACACCGCTCTCAGCGCCTACGTCAACTCGGGATTCATCCCTCCGATGGGACTCGACGTCTTCCTCGACAACTATTTCAATGGCGACGGATCGATGTACACGGCGCTGCAGGACTCAGCTGCCGGAACCGACACGAACGGCAACGTCCCGCTGCTTTTCTGGGACGACTTCTACTGCGAGAGGGCCTTTTTCCAACTGCAGGGCGACGACACCCCGGAGGCGACCCCGATTCAACCTCTCGCGGCCGGCACCAGCGGTACCTTCACCTATGAGTTGACCCTCCCGATGGAAGCTCCGAGGACGGGCACCGTAGAGATCACCGAACCTATCGGCCTCATCCACAAGTGGACCCTGACCGACCCCTCAAATATCTGGGTCGAACTCGGGTTGGCGACCCCATACAACAGGTACGCCTCGACGACCTGTTCGAAGCTTGTCGGTACCGCGGAAGAAGACGTCTGCGAGTACATCACCGACAACTGCTGGGGCGCCAGAATTTCGCACCTCGGCACCCCGGTCGAGGCCCAGTTCGAGCTTGTCGACGACGGCTCGGCCGACCCGACCTTCGGCTGTGACGCCTTCATCGGCTTCACACCTGGCAACATCGCTCTACTTCGCCGCGGAAACTGTGAGTTCGGCGTCAAGGGCTTCAACGCCGAGCAGGCCGGCGCCGTCGCGGTCTTCATGGTCAACGACGGCAATTGCTCTACCTTCCCTGCCAGCAACGACTGCGTTCTCAACATGGGCGCCGGCGCCCTCGGCGCCCTGGTGACCATCCCGATGGTGCAGGTCTCGGTCAACGACGGTGAGCCGGTCATCACCGCCATCGAGAGCGGTTCCACGATCACCGGGATCTTTGGTAGCGCGGCGACCTTCGCCACGAACTCATCGATCTTTCTGGCCGACATTGCTGACGTCGATCCCGACCAAACAAACGACACCACCGCGACCACGTCGGTGGTGACCAACGGCACGTTTCTGATCTTCATCGACGGATTCGAATCCGGTGACACCGGAGCGTGGTCGCAAACCAGCCCGTGACGGCGGATCCCAGATGGGTGCGACTCTTTCATATTCCAGCAACCTCGGCTGAGACGAGCGCCGATGAGAGGTTGTCATCAGCTTCGCCCACTCCGCTTTGGCTCCAGATCTGTCAGAGATCCGAGACGTCGAGGGGAAAACGGTAGCCTGCTTCTGCGTAGAGTCTCTGAATGAGTAGAAGGTCGTCCTTCTTGCTTTCTCCTGGGGTCACCTCACCGAGCCACCGTGTGCATCGGTTCTTATTGTCGAGATACCAGCAGATGATCGAGACTCCGGACGCCTTGGCGATGTACCAGAAGCCGGTCTTGACGGTGCTCACTCCCTTGCGGGTTCCCTCGGGTACTATCGCCAGCAAAAACTCATCGCGATCGGAAAACTGCGCGACCATCTGTCGAACCACACCGGTCGACGCCTTGCGATCGACAGGAACGCCCCCGAGCCACCTCAGTACAACGCTCATGGGCCAGAAGAACCACTCCCTCTTGATCATGATATGACCTGTCTTCTTGACGATGCGAAAGCCCGTAAACGCTCGGACGGTGTCCATGTTCGAAGTGTGCGGAAAGCCGATGACGACGTGTTTGTCGCCGAAATACGCGGGCAGCGGCTCAAAGCGCCAACCCATGAGCCGGTATATGGCCCTACCCACGAGGCTCAGCACGTCTTCCATGATGGATGCCACGATCACCATTGTCGCATTGTGGTCTCGATCTTGGGAACCCGAGGGTTACCAGAGAGCTGTGGATTCCCCTACTTCCGGTTTTGGGGTTCTTTTCTTTTGGGCTCCCCATCGGGTCCGCTCCCGAATAGCCCGCCCCCACCGCCTCGTTTCTTCCAGCGGGCGCGGGCCAGGGCTCTCATATTGATCGTCTCATCTGTTTCGTCGACGATTTCCAGGCCCAGCAGGGTCTCGATCAGATCCTCGAGCGTGACGACGCCTTCGATTCCGCCGTATTCGTCCACCACCAGCAGAATGTGTTCGCGTTCCTCCAGGAGAAACTCAAAGAGCTTGGACAGGGATGCCGTTTCGGGGATGGACCCGATCTCGCGCTTGAATTCACTCAGCCGCGCCTCGTGCTGGTCGCGGGCCTGGGCCAGAAGAATCTCGCTCTTGAGCACAAAGCCGTTGATGTCGTCGAGGTTGGTCTCGAAGATGGGAATTCTCGAGAAGGGAATCTCGGGATGTTCCTCAAAAACCTGGTCGATCGTCGTCGTTTCGGGCAACGCAAACACCACGGTCCTGGGAGTCAGGATCTTCTTGACCCTCAAGTCGGGCAGCCTGAGCAGATTCCTGACGATATGCGATTCCCGCTCGTCGATCTGTCCCTCCTGGACTCCCAGCCTCACCATCGCTGTGAATTCCTCCCGGGAAAAAATGTCCGCGGCTTCCCGCTTTGACAGCAGCTTGGTGAGGATCTCCGACAGCCAGACAAGCGGGTACATCAGCCAGATCATGATCATGATCCCTCTGGCCATCGGAGGAGCGAGCGTACGCCAATGAACCACCCCCAGGGTCTTTGGAATGATTTCGGAGAACACCAGGATCATCAATGTCAGAATGGCGGAAACGATCCCGAGGCTCGCGCTGCCGAAAACCACAGCCGCCTGCATACCGACACCGGTCGCCCCGACCGTATGCGCGATTGTATTCAGACTGAGAATGGCAGCCAGAGGTCGACCGAGATCATCGTTCAGTTTCCGGAGCAGCCTTCCGGACTCTCTCCCCTCCTGTTCAAGCAGGGCGACGTATGACGGAGTCACACTCAAGAGCACAGCCTCGGCAATGGAGCAGAGGAAAGAAAACCCCAACGCGACAAAGCCGAATACAGCCAGTTTGATCATCTCATCGCCTTCCACTCATGCCGAAAACCGTTCTCCTCTCATTGTGCCGTAGTATCGCCACTAAACCGTACCTCGGGAGGATGCCGGGCTCCGAACTGCCGTATTCGGCCGCTCCCGCCCGGCACCCAAGTGCAACAACCTTCGTTGCGATGATCTCGTGCTTGCTGTAGATTCAGCGAATCGCGGGTGCGACTTGAACGTGGGAAGCTTTGACGGATTCGAATCGGGCAACGACACCGCCTGGCCGCACCATTGGTGAGAATCGGCACCGAAGAGCGAAACGTTCCGCACTATCGGCTCGGTCTGGAGGCTCCTCCACACCTGGAGGGTCAGGGGGGTTGAGAATGACACGGCAACGCGTATTTCCGGTGTTCCTGGTTGCGGCTGTCGTCATCGCCGGAACGGCAGGCGGACGGGCTGCAAACGCCCAGGCGAATCCCCATCCCTCGCAGGTTGTCCAGAAAGATTTTATCACCGATGACCCTTCGGGTTTTGCCTATGTGATTCCGGCATCCGCCCACGCACCGGGCAAAGAAGGAACAAGCTGGGTATCGGACGCGGTGCTCTACAACAACGAGGATGGCGCCGCTACCGTTGACCTCTGGTTTCTCAAGAAGGGGCAGGACAATTCGGGTGGTGAGGCGACACGAATCATGCTCCCAGGACGCACCGCCACACGCCTGGTTGATTTCGTTCTGACCGTTTTTGGTGAGGATCTCGCTTCGGGCGCGCTTTTCATTGCGTCGGACAATGAGCTGGTCGTTGGTTCGAGGACCTTCAACAACGATGCGGAGGGGACATACGGACAGCACATCCCGGGAATTCCGATCGCCGATGCTTTGGCCACCGGCATGGAGGCTCGCCTGATTCAGCTCACTCGTAACGGCGGCTTCCGGACAAATATCGGGTTTGCAAATGTCACCGATCAGCCTCTCTACGTGCGTGTTGACTTGCGGCGGGCCAACGGCGACCGGGTCGCTCACGAGGGTATTGTCGTTCAGCCGCGCGGCTTTCTTCAGAAGACCGATATCATCGGCGAGGATGTCGACGATGCGTATGCAATCGTCAGGTCGAGCACGCCTGATGCCAAGTACTTCACCTACGCCTCGGTGGTGGACCGCACCTCGGGCGATCCGATTCTGATCCTACCTCCGGCCGATCCCGTTGCTGCCGGTACCGACGTTTATCTCGCAGGGGCTGCCCATGTGGGAGGAGCAGCAGGAACAAACTGGCGAACAGATCTCGAAGTCCACAATCCAGGTCCAACCGCGGTCGTATTCGAACTCGCATTGCTGAGGGAGAATCAGGCCAACCTCTCGCCCTCGATCCAAACCCTGGGTCTCGGCCCCGGGATGAGTGTGCGCTACGAGGATGTCCTGTTCAATGTCTTCGGCGTCGAAGGAGCAGGGGCCCTTCGGGTGACACCTACGAGCGGGACCATCATGGCGAACAGTCGAACATACAACCGGGTGGTCGACCGGACCTACGGCCAGTTCATCGCAGGCGAGGTTGCAAGTGAGGCCATCGCATTCGGCCAGGAAGGGCAGTTGATTCAACTCTCCACGTCTGAATCCGCTTTCAGCGGCTTCCGTACCAACATCGGGTTCATCAACACCACACCTTCGACGATCGAAGTCATGGTGGAGGCTCCCGGCCCCAACGGGGTGTTGAGGAACATCCGAACTTCATTGCTGCCGTATGAATACGAGCAATTGGAGAACTTGATCGGCTCTCTCATTTCCCAACCGGGAGACAACCACACGGCGAGAGTCAGCACGACAACCCCGGGTGGCAGCCTCCTGGCCTACGCCTCGGTTGTGGACAATCTTTCCGGCGATCCCGTGTACATCCCGGCGACGGTGACGGGTGAAGCGATTGTGGCGCCGACCACAGCGCCGGTATTGAGCGTCGCCGGAACTACCTCGTCAGGGGTCTGGTTGTCGTGGACGTCGGTTTCCGGCGCGACGTGCTACCGGCTGTATCGTGTCGGGGAGTCGTCACCGATCTACCAGGGACCGAATCGCGGCTACGCCCAGACCGGACTGAATTCGAACACTGTCTACTGCTACACCATTTCCGCCTACAACAATGCCGGCGCGGGCCCGATGTCGGCGGAGATGTGCTCGTCCACAACAGAACCCACCGAGCCCGGTGCCTGGACATCGACAGGGCTCGAGGGTCGTTCGGTCTATTCAATCGCCGTATGTCCGGCTGATCCGGCCGCTCTGAGCGTCGGGACCAAGGGTCACGGCTTGTGGATTTCATCAGACCATGGAAATTCGTGGCGGCCGCGGAATGACGGACTTCAGGAAACCGAGGTCCTCGAGACGGCCTATCCCTCTCAGGATTGCGGCTACCTGTTTGCCGGAACATGGCATCAGGAGACTGGAAACTGGCGAGGAGGAATCTACAAGAGTACCGACGAGGCCCACAGCTGGACGAAGAAGCGTGAGGCCAATGTGATCTCTCTCGCATTTGACCTGACGAACCCGGAACGAGGGTTCTTCGGCACGCAGGGACGTGGAATCTATCGAACAACCGATTCCGGCGAGTCATGGGAATGGGCCGCCGATGGCATCGGGAACCCTTATGTTCGAGCTCTTGCGGTTTCCCAAGCGAGCCCTCAAGAGGTTTTTGCCGGAACCGAACGAGGACTCTTCAAGAGCACGAACGGTGGGGACTCCTGGTTTGAGGTCGGGGAATTCTATCTCGTTGACACCGTCGCCATTCATCCGGAAAACCCGTTGGTCATCTATTCAGCGAGATACCGGATATCCAAAAGCATCGACGGCGGGGCTTCTTGGCAGGAGCTTGACTGGGATGTTCCAGCGCAGATCAAATCGATCGTGATCGACCAGGAGCATCCGTCCACGCTGTTCATCGGGACGACTGACGGTGTCTACATGAGCGAAGACGATGGCTCAACATGGTCATCGTTGAACGAAGGATTGATGGATCGACGAGTGGGACCTCTGGCCCTCGGCTCGGGTTCGCCGAGATTTCTCTACGCCGGTACCCACGGCGCCTGGGACCAGACCGGCGACGGAGACGTGTTCAGGATTCAACTCCCATGATGGGTGCACCGTCAACGACGTCGAGTAGACGGTGATCTGATATAGGCCATAATGCCTCATGCCCGATGACGCTCCCCCGCACCGCCGTCGCCCGCGCTACAAGGGAACCCACCCACGAAGTTTTCAAGAGAAATACAAGGAACTGGATCCTGACCGCTTTGGTGAAGAAAAACTCAAGGTGGAGGCTCGGGGCCAGACACCGGCGGGCTCACACCGGTCGATCATGGTGGAAGAAATCCTCTCTCGGTTGGCGCCCGGACCCGGCGACACGGCGCTGGACGCCACTCTGGGTTTCGGAGGCCACGCTCGCGAGATCATGGCTCGGATTCGACCCAGGGGGCACCTCGTGGGGCTGGACATGGATCCCATCGAGCTCCCCCGCACCGTGGAACGACTCCGGGATGATGGTTTCGGCGAGGACGTCTTCTCGGCACAAAGAATCAATTTCGCAGGGCTCCCCGCGCTCTTACCCCAGACCGGCCCCTTCGACTGCATCCTCGCGGATCTGGGCGCGAGCTCCATGCAGATCGACAACCCGCTTCGGGGATTCACTTTCAAGGCCGACGGGCCCCTGGATCTGCGGTTCAACCCCCGGCGGGGGAAGCCAGCCTCCGAGCTGCTGGCCGGGCTGTCGGAGCTCGATCTGGCCGAGCTTCTGGAGAACAACTCCGACGAACCCTATGCGCGACAGATCGCTCACACGCTCTGCACCGTGGACGAACCGATCCGCAGCACGCGCCAGCTCGCCGATCTCATTCGGGATGTGCTGCAGGCGGCCGGCCACGATCGCACCGCACCTCAGACCCGGACATCGCTTCAGCGCTGCTTCCAGGCCCTTCGTATCGCCGTCAACGATGAAGGCGGCGTGCTGGACCAGTTCCTCGCCTACGTGCCCATCGCCCTGAAGCCCGGCGGCCGCGTGGTCATCCTCAGCTTCCACAGCGGCGAAGACCGCAGGGTCAAGAAGGCCTTCTTGGACGGGTTCCGCGGCGCGGTCTTTGCGGAGATCGCACGATCACCCGAACGTCCGTCCCACCAGGAGCGGCTCGACAATCCCCGTTCGTCATCGGCCAAACTTCGGTGGGCCGTGAAAATGAAGTGAGTTCGAGATAGGAGGATGCCTGATGAATCGGTGCGGTTTGTTCGGTTTGATCGTATTGATCTCTTCTCCACTGTTCGTCTCGGCAGCGGAGTATGGCTACACCCACGATTACCTGACACTGAACCGGGTCGCCATTCCGTCAGGACGCGTCGAGATCATCGGTGAGCCTCTGTATTTGGATATTCGATCGCTCGCACTCTCGCCGGACGGCCAGCTTTACGGCCTTCTGGAAGCTTCTCAAGGTGCCCCCGAACTCTGCCTGTTGGACACCGACACAGGACAGCCCACCATCATCGGAAGCCTTGAGGTAGGAGATCTCCAGGACCCGACGGCCCTCACATTCCATCCCGACGGCCGGCTGTTGTTACTCGCGAACGGGTATCCGCAATCGATCCTCTATGAGGTCGATCCGACAACCGCCGGGCTGACACAGATTTTGGCGATCAACAGCTACGACGTGGTGTCCATCGCCTTCTTTGGAGATTCGTGCTACGCCGCTTCAGCCTACCGGCTGAATGAGGTCGATCTATTGACAGGAGACGTGACCGAACTGCCGGAGGGCTTCGGCGGGTTCTACTCCTGGATGGGTCCAATCTGCTTCGACGGTTCAGGACAACTCTGGGCTATCGAACAACGAGGGCATCAGTTTGGCTGCGAGATCAGCAACCTGGTCAGCTTCGATCTCGCCACCGGTGAGGTGATTCGGGTCGTCGAGATCCCTCAGCCGAACGGTCTCTGCCATGGACCTCTCGCGATCTTTCAGGGCCCACCCGTTCCGGTGCCCGCACAGGGACCGATCGGTTACACCCTGTTGATTCTGGCGGTGGCAACTCTTGGGGCTTTGATCTTGGCCGTTCACAGGTGACCGAGCCATTTCACCGATCATAACGATTTCTGGAAGTTCCTCAGCCCTTTGAGAGATCGCACGTAGTTGATCTTCACGTAGTAGAGCGAACGGAACGGTTCCACCGCCGTTTTCAGTTCCGCGATGATCTCCTCGCGACCCTGATCCTCGAGCCCGGGGAGGTGCGGCCCTCTGTTCCACCTTCTCGGCCACCCGGTCGAGCTCCGCCAGACCGAGACTGATCGAGTCAAAGATGCGAACCGCGATGTCAGCGACGATCTTCGTCACCTCGGCAACAAACTCTTCTCTCTCAGGCCCGGCGCCGAACGCGTCTGCAAGGCGTTCACGTGGTGTTTTGAAATCCAATCTTCGGTCCTCCAAAGTGTAGGGGATGGAAAATGATGGGGCGCCCGGTTGATTCCGCGGCGCGGGCCGGTTATTGTCCAGGGCAACACAAGCTCCGTCGTACAAATCGACCAACCGGGGAGGAAATCCAAGATGAACGGAAAAAGGCTACAAATCTGGGGCACGATCGCGGTCGTCCTCGCGATCACGGTTACTGCAGCGGCCATGACGGCAGGCGAAGCGATCAAGCAGCGGCAGAAAGAGATGGAGGGTGTCCGTGACGGGATGATGGCCCTCGGCGCCATCGCCAAGAAGGAACAGCCGTTCGACGCAGGGGTCGTCAAGGACAACGCTGCGAAGATCGCCGGTCACCTTGCGCAGGCCGCCGAACTGTTCCCGGCGGGCAGCGACAAAGGAGAGGTTCAGACCTGGTCCAAGCCGGAGATCTGGACCGACCGTCAGCATTTTGACGAGATCTTCGAGAGCACGCGTCAGGCGGCGGTCGACATGCAGTCAGTGACAGAGGCCAAGGCGTTTCCACCTGCCCTCGGCAAGCTCGGAACCGGATGCAAGAGCTGTCACGACCTTTACCGCATACCCAAGAAGTGACCGGGTCCGGCCGAACGAGGAAAATTGCAGCGGCCTTGGCGGTCATCGCCGTCACGGCCGCTGTTGCGCTTTTTGTCCTCTCTTCGGCACATCCGAGCGGGCAAGCGCTTCCGGCGCACGATCCCGACCCGGCCCGCGGCGAGATGCTGTACCACGCCGGCGGGTGCATCTCGTGCCACAAGACGTCGGTCACCGCCGGGGTCACGGGGCCGCCCGCCGGGGGAGCCGAGTTCCCGACACCGGTGGGAACATTCTGGCCCGGCAATCTCACACCCGACCCAGAGACCGGCATCGGGAACTGGACGGCGGAAGAGTTCGTCGACGCCATGATGGGCGGGGTCTCGCCCGATGGCCGGCACTTCTTTCCCGCCTTCCCGTATCCTTCGTACCGCAACATGCGGGTCGAGGATGTTCTCGATCTCCGGGCATACCTGAGCACTCTTGAACCGGTTCACTCGCCCGGGCGCGCTCCCGATCTGCCGATGCCCGGCCTTGCCCGGCGCGCCGTCGGTCTTTGGAAGCGGCTCGCTCTGGGCGACGCAGAAATCCAACCGGATCCGGAGCAAGCAGAGACGTGGAACCGCGGCGCCTACCTCGTGAACGGCCCCGGTCACTGCGGTGAGTGCCACACGCCCCGTAACGCGCTCATGATTCTGGACGAGAGCCGCGCGTTCGCGGGCGGTCCGCATCCCCGGGGCGACAAGGGAATGGTCCCCGGCTTGCTCGATCTCAAAGAGCGTGGGCGGTACTCCGATACTTCGGACCTGACGTTGGCGCTGCAGTACGGCGAAACGCTCGGCTACGACAAGCTCTCGAGCGGCGGCA
>Ga0316198_10000626_pt1 | contig 19116 bp, 14 predicted proteins | sample OudBieAanoxic_MG_FD_204935 | JGI IMG/M metagenome (GOLD analysis project Ga0316198, IMG submission 204935) | Coastal sediment microbial communities from Oude Bieten Haven, Netherlands - site A anoxic | ecosystem: Environmental > Aquatic > Marine > Coastal > Sediment | place: Netherlands...
GACGGTGCTTGCCCCAGACGCGGTGCTCATAGCGGGCACCGGTCGGTTCGGACTTGAGTTGCTGCTTGGTCATGGTCGAGGTCGTTTCATGCGATCGTTCGTTCACCGTATCGGGAGATCGGCCACGCAGCAGGGCATACGACTGCGCCTGGCCTTGGCTCCGTTCTGGTCCTGGTTCTGGTCCGGCACGGTGCCGGGCCACCCGGAGGAGGTCGTCAGGAGATCGTCGAGTTCACCACCACCGGGTCACCGGCGCCGAGGTGGAACACTCCGGGGAAGCCACGCGTTTCGAAGCCGAGACTCGGGTTGTTCGTCAGCGACGACGAGGTGATGAACGCCCGTCCCGTTCGGTTGTTCGACACGAAGAACACGGCGCCCCCACCCTCTGGTGCGATGTTGCCACGCACGACGCTGCCGACGAGGTCGAGTCGCATCTCGTTGCCGTCGAGATAGATCGCGCCCCCGTTGCCGCCGCCCGGTGTTCCGGGCCGCTGCGGGTTGGCGCCGTTGCCGGTCGCCCGGTTGTTGTCGAAGGTCGAGTTGAGGATGCGCCACGACACGCCGATGCTCGACGTCGCACCGCCGTTCGAGCACCGGTTGTCGCGGAACACGCTGCGGGCAACGACGACCGCACGGCCGTCGAACTGGCTGAGGACCCGCAGCGCTCCACCACCCACGTCAGGGCCCGTCAGGTCGCACCGATTGCCGACGAACTGTGCGTCGACCACCTTGACCTGACCGCCGCGCACGAAGACCGCTCCACCGCCGCCTCCCTCGATCGTCTCACCGGTCGCATCGCCTCGGGTGAACGAGATGCGCTGCAGCGTCAACCGAGGGTGGTCTTGGTTCTGGCAGTGCGATGTGGTCCAGATCTGCGCCGGGTCACAGGTGTTCATGTAGAGGATGCGGCGCTGGTCGAGTCCGTCGAGCGTGACCAGTCCACCCCCGTCGATCACCACCGCCGGCGAGGTGTTGACGATTTTCGCAGTCGCCGTCATTGGAATGGAGATCGGATCCGAGCCGCAGTCGAACGTGATCACGCCACCGCGGGCAACGGCGTCGACCACGGCCGCCGACGTGCAACTCGCAGGGGTGCCCCTTCCGATGACGATGTCCGGCGCGGAGGTGTCGACCGGTAGGGCGTCGGCCGGCAGCGGAGGCGCACCCGGCGAGCCCGTCCCGGGCGACCCTGGGACCGCACGAAGGCCGAGCCGTTCCGCCCGCTCGAACGCAGACGCGGACCGATCGATGCGGTCGACCGGACCGGCAAGCGCCAGCGAGGTCAGTCCAACCGACGCGACGACGGCCAGCGTCACGAGTCCAACGGTGCGGCGCGGCGATCCCATCTCGCGGGTATCGGCCATCGAACCTGCCGACTTCAACCAGCGCCCGTCAAGATGTGTGGCAGGTCGCGAGCCACCGATGGCCTGGGCACTCGCCCGAACCGCGAGACCTCGGGCTACAGGTTGGTCATGCCGCCGTCGACACGCAGGACCTGGCCGGTCACGTATGCCGCCTTGTCGGACGCGAGGAAGCACGCCACGTCGGCGATCTCCTCGGCGGTGCCCCATCGCCCGAGCGGAACGCTCTTGACGAAGCTCGCGCGGACAGCATCTTCGCCCAGACGTTCGAAGGTCGGCCCCCACATCTCGGTGTCGACCAGGCCGGGCGCAACGGCATTGACACGCACGCCCTTCGATGCCCACTCGTTGGCCAGGTTCTTGGTGAGCGTGTTGAGCCCGCCCTTCGAGGCGGCGTAAGCACCCTGGGTGCCGCCGGCACCCGTGGCCGCGGTGGACGTCACGTTGACGATGGCACCCTTCGATGCGAACAACGCCTTGGCGAAGGCCGAGGAGAGCATGAACGCCTGGCGCAGGTTGACGAAGAGCGTTTCGTCGATGGCGTCGCCGGTCACCTTCGATGCCGGCTGGTTTCGTTCGACGGCGGCGTTGTTGACCAGCACGTCGAGCCCACCGAACGCGCCGAGCACCGTCGACGCGATCTGCTCGACCGAGTCGGGCTCCGAGAGGTCGACGGCGATCACGAGCGGATCGTTCTCCAGGTCGGCAGCGATCGCCGAGAGGCGGTCGGCGCTGCGCGCCACCAGCGCGACGCGTGCCCCGGCGGCGTCGAGCTGACGTGCGATCGCTTCGCCGATCCCTCGGCTCGCGCCGGTCACCACTGCGGTCTTGGCGGTGAAGTCGGACGACACGACCTGCCTCAGGTTCCCGCGAGCGCGGCGACCACCGGCGCGAACGCCTCGAGCGCATCGGACTGCACCGTCACGTACGAGCCCTGCCAACGCTCACGCTGTTCGACCAGTTCGTCGACGATCTGTTCGGCCGACCCCACCATCGTGTGCGGGCTCGCGAGCAGGGTGGGTGCGTCCATGCCCATGGCACCGGCGACCTTGCCCGCCACGGTGTCGCGGTCGTCGGTGACGATCGTGACGAACTTGAGGATGCTGATCTCGATGTCGGCGAAACGGTCGCCGGCGCCGTCGCGCACCCAACCGAGCTTCTCGTCGGTGGCATCGGCCGACATCGAGGCGATCGCTTCCGGGCCGACCTTCCCTTCGCCGACATTCGGGTTGACGCCGACGATGTCGGCCAATCGGGCGGCCGTCGAGAGCACCCGCTTGGCGCCGCCGCCGACGATGATGGGCGGTCCGCCCGCCTGGACCGGCTTCGGCAGACCGTTCATCTCCGTGATGGTGTAGTGATCGCCATCGAAGGAGAACGCGTCGTCGCCCCACAGTCCACGCAGCACGGCGATGGCTTCGATCATCCGGTCGATGCGGACCCCGGGACGTTCGTGAGCGATGCCGGTCCACGTGTAGTCCTCGGTCATCCACCCAGCACCGAGGCCGACCTCCAATCGGCCGTCGCTCAGCAGATCGAGCGTCGCTGACTCCTTCGCCAGCACGGCAGGGTGCCGGAAGTCGTTGGCGAACACCAACGAGCCGACCCGCAGAGACGTGGTCACCGCAGCCGCAGCCGCCAGTGCGGGCACCGGCGACAGCTGATCGCCGAAGTGATCGGGCATCAGCAGTGCGGAGTAGCCGAGGTCCTCGGCCTGCTTCGCGGTGTCGGTCCATTCGGCCGACGAACGGGCCTTGGCAGCCATGACACCGAAACGGAACGGGCGTTGAGTCGTCATCGTCGGAGCCTGGCACATCGTCAGCGCCCGAACCGTTTCGGGCTGCCCCAGACCGACGACGCTCGCGACGAGCTCGCTCAGTACGAACGGGGCAGGCCGAGCACCTGCTGAGCGATGTAGTTGCAGGTCATCTCCTGGCTCACCGGCGCCAACCGTTGCAGGCGAGCCTCGCGCCAGTAGCGCTCGACGTGGTACTCCGTCGCGTAGCCCAGACCCCCGTGGGTCTGCAGCGCCTGGTCGGCGGCGAAGAAGCTCGCCTCGGCAGCCAGATACTTGGCCGTGTTCGCCTCCTCGCCGCACTCGAGGCCCTGGTCGTAACGCCAGGCCGCATCGCGCCATGCCAACCCGGCAGCATGGAGTTGCATGTGCGCCTGGGCGAGCGGGTGGGCAATCGCCTGGTTGGCACCGATCGGTCGGTCGAACACGACGCGTTCATTCGCATAGCCGACCGCCCTGCGGAGGGCGACCTCACCGATACCGCACGCCATCGCAGCGAGCAGGATCCGCTCGGGGTTGAGCCCGTGGAGGATCTGCTGGAAGCCGCGGCCGCGTTCGCCGACCAGCCGCCACCCCTCGACCGGCAGGTCGTCGTAGGCCACCTCGCACGATGCCACAGCGTTGCGGCCGAGCTTCGGGATCGGGGCGATGTCGCAGAACTCGGGGTCGAGATCGACGAGGAAGAGGCTGAGGCCGTCGAAGCGGCGGCGGGGGTCGGACGGGTCGGGGTCGTCGGTGCGGGCGAGCAGCAGACACACCTCGGACTCCAGCGCCTTCGAGGTCCAGATCTTGCGGCCTCTGATCACGAATCCGCCGTCACCGTCATCGATCGCCCGCGTGCTGATGCGCGACGTGTCGGTGCCGGCATCGGGTTCCGTCACCCCGAACGCGATGTGGAGGTCGCCAGCCGCGGCGCGCGGCAAGAACGCCTGCTGCAAGCGGTCGCTGCCGAACTTCACCACCGGGTTCAGACCGAACATCGTGAGGTGCAGCGCCGACGACCCGTTCATCGCTGCGCCCGACGCGGCGACACGGTTCAGCACCAGCGCGCACTCGGTGATTCCACGGCCGGCGCCGCCGAACTGCTCTGGGATCGCAACACCGAGCCAACCGCCCGCAGCCATCGCCGAGTAGAAGTCCCACGGGAACTCGTGACGCTCGTCGCGCTCGGCCCAGTACGCATCGTCGAAGTCGGAGCACACCCGATCGACGGCCTCCACGATCGCCAGGTGGTCATCATCCGGAGTGAAATCCATCAGCTCCAGTCTTGCTGCCCACGACCCGCCGCCCCGCACCTGTCGCGAGCAATGAGTTTCCGCGACACCGGGTGTCGCGGAAACTCATCGCTCGATCAGCAGCCGCGACCGCGCGCTCGATGTGGCGCCACCTCACGATCACTACCCTGCGAACGAGGGGGAAGAACGACATGGCAGTCAACGCGCTGACCGAAGCCCAACTCGACGCCCTCGTCGGGCATCGCTTCACAGGCGGAACGTATCGAATCGAGCACTGGGAGAACTTCCTGCTCACCGACTGCACCGGGCGAGATCCGCTCCCGGACGGCCTGGTGCATCCGATCGTGCTGTTCCATGTGCCGATCCTCGGCGTGGGTACCTCGATCACCGACCTGTTCGCGCTCGGTGGGGTGTCCGGGCCCGGCTCCGTCGGACTCGAGGGGTACGACTGGGAGTACGTCCGGCCACTGGTCGAAGACATCGAGTATCGAATGGAAGGTGGGATCGTCTCCGCACGCCGGACCACCAACGATGACGGCCGGGTGATCGACAAGTTCGTGTTCGAAATCACCCTGTTCGACGATTCCGGCCGTGTGGCTGCGCGCGTCACCAACCGATGGGTGCTGCGGCGATGAGTGTTGCGGCCACCGACGTCCAACCCGGCGACGAGATCCCTCCCTGGACGATGGAGTCGGTCGATCCGGCGCGCATGCGCACCATGGCAGCGATCCTGCGCGATCCATATCCGGTGCACTGGGATCGCAACGCCAACGACGCGCTCGGCCTCGGCGGCCGGGTGATCAACCAGGGCCCGTTGAACCTCGGGTACATCGTCAACATGTTGCTCACCTGGGCAGGGCCATCGAGCGTGCGTCGTCTGACGGTGTCGTTCGGAGCGCCGGTGCTCGACGGCGACCGGGTCACCGCCGGCGGTCGAGTCGAGTCGGTCACGGTCGTCGACGGCGAGCGACGCGCCGAGTGCGTGGTCTGGCTGGATCGCGACGGCGTGCACGTCGTCACCGGCACCGCCATCGTCGCACTGCCGACGTGAGTCAGGACTCGAGCGTCCAGAGCTCGCGGTAGTACCGGATCCGCTCGTGGTCGGGTGCGATCCCGTAGGCCCCGTACAACTCCTGCTGGTGCCCCTCACCGAAGTTCCAGTCGAGACTCAACGATGCAATCGCCAAGTCGGCCCACCGGTCGCCCGCGGCGAGGTCGCCGAGATCGACATGGCCCACCCACTCGCCCCGTTCGTTCACGAGGGTGTTCGGGGCGCACGCATCGCCGTGAACGACGACGGGACGGTCGATGGGCGGTGCCGGTCCGAGCCGATTGCGGGAACCTCGTCGTCGCCGAGTGCGTGAAGCTCGGCGAGGTGGCTGAAGTCGGCCGCGCTCACCGCACCGGTGCCGGGTCCACCGCTGCGCCGTCGAGGCGGGCGTGGAGACGAGAACGCAACTCGTCGGGTGGCACCTCGGACCAGGAGCGACGTTGGCGTTGCCGGTACACGACAACACCCGTGGCGCCGAGCACCGCGACCACGCCTGCCACACCCAGCAACTTTGCCCACCTCACGACCACGTACGTTAGATCGTCGATGAACAGTTCGCAGGCAGACCCGACATCCAGCTCGATGACGCTGCGCGACGCCGTCGACATCGCAGCCACCGGCGACGTCTGGCTGTTCCGCGGCCGTTCGGTCGCCGATCGTGCGATCCGACTGTTCACCAACAGCCCGGTCAATCACGTGGGCGTCGTGTTGGCGATCGACGACCTCCCACCGCTGCTGTGGCATGCCGAGCTCGGCGCCAGCATGCCGAACGTGTGGACCGGCGAGCGCGAACGTGGCGCCCAACTCCACCGGCTCGACCGGGCCGTGAGCGTGTGGACGAATCGGTACGGCCAGCAGCCATGGTTCCGCGAGATCGACGTCGACGCCACCACCGAGATGGAGAACCAAGCCCTGTCCGTCGTGGCCGAGTACAGCGGTCGGGCGTTTCCCAGCACCCGCACGCTCGCCGGCCACTGGCTGGCTGGTCGAGTCCGGCGCAAGGTGTCGCTCAACGACATCTACTGCGCCGAACTGGTGGCTGTCACCTTCGAACGGATGGGCCTGCTCGGCACCGATCGCCCACCGAACTGGTACGACCCCGGCCGATTCTGGAGCGGAGATCGGCTCGAGCTGGTGGGCGCATCGCTCGGCCCCGAGGTCCAGGTCACCGACGTCCCCCCGGTCGACGAGTCCTGGCGCACCGGCTGACCCCTCCCCCTCCCATCCCCACCCCCACCCCCAACCGAAAAATGCGCGCGGGTGCGTCACCGGTGGGCAGATCCGCGCACGTTTCGGCCACCGGTCACGAGCGGTTCCAAATGTGCGCACAACGTTGCGCCCGCGACCCCAACTCGCACATTTTTCGGGAACGGGAACGGGACCGGGGGCGCATGGCGGGCGGGTTCGCGACTACCGTTGCGGGCACGACAACGAAGGGGGACCGCTGTGGCGTATGGGGCTGAGCACGTGGAAATGCCGCCGGTCGAGAACTGGCTGACCGACTGGGACTGGCTCGACGACCAGTGGGGCGAGAACGCGATCGACATCTGGAACTCGGTGCGCGAGCAGTGCCCGGTCGCCACCACCGAACGCTACGGGCGGGCGTTCATGCCGGTCACGATGGAAGCCGTCGCCGCGGTGGCAAACGACACGGAGAACTTCTCGTCGATCTGGGTCAACGTCGGCCGGCCCGACGCGCCCCGCCGGCCGGCGCCGCCGATCACCTCCGACCCACCCGATCATCACGGGCACCGGCGCCTGCTCCTCCCGGCGTTCAGCCCGAAGAACGTCGCACCCCTCGAGGACGACCTGCGGCAGTTCTGTCGCAAGCTGATCGCCGACCTCGACGGGGCCGACACCGCCGATGCCGCAGCGCAGTACTCGCAGCACATCCCGGTGCACGGCATCTGCAAGCTGACTGGCCTGCCCGAGGGCGACGCCGATCTCTTTCGCGACTGGATCCACCGGAACTTCCAGTTCGGACCCCGCGACAACGCGGTTCGCATCGCCGTGGCGACCGAGATGAAGGACTACGTCGACCAACTCCTCAACGATCGCCTCGCCAACCCGCAAGACGACATGTTGACGATGATCGCCAACGCCGAGATCGAAGGCGAGCCGGTCGACTGGGACCTCAAGGTCGGCTACATCAACTTGCTGATCATCGCCGGCATCGACACCACCTGGAGTGCGATCGGGTCCGGGCTCTGGCACTTCGCTCAGCACAACGATCAGGTGGCGCGCCTCGTTGCAGCCGACAACGACGATCTGCTCTGGAACACCGCCACCGAGGAGGTCCTGCGGTACTACGCGCCGGTCACGATGGCGCGCAAGGTGGTCGGCGAGACCGAGGTCGGTGGCTGCCCGGTGCACCCCGGCGATCAGATGTTGCTCACGTTCCCCGCCGCCAACCACGACCCCGACGCGTTCGAGAACCCGGACGTGTTCGACATGGACCGGCTGAACAACCGCCACGTCGCATTCGGCTTGGGAATTCATCGCTGCGTGGGCTCGAACCTCGCCCGACTCGAGTGCACGATTGCATTCCAGGAGTGGTTGCGGGCCTTCCCCGACTATGCACTCGACACCAGCAAGCCGACGACGTGGGCCAACGGCCAGATCCGAGGGCCACGCAACATCCCCGTCGACCTCAACCGGTAGCGGATCCACACCGCTTGCCTCGACCTTCACGCGCAATTGGTCGAGCGGTTAGTTTCATCGCGGAACCAGGGGGAAACGTGCCACACCAGTCGACGACGACCGCACCAATCGAACCAACACCGCACTCCGACGCCGGAGGCGACGAGCTCAGCGAGCTGATCGCCACCGCCGTGGCGGAGGCGTGCGACCCGTTCACCGACACCACCGTCGCGGACGCCATCCTGCGTGTTCCGGCCGCGGAACTCTCGACGTTCATGCACGCCCGCTTCGACCCCGACGGCGACTACACCATCCTCACCACCGGACTGCCCGCATCGCCGGGCGCAGCGTCGGGACGCATCGTGACCAGCGCCGAAGCGGCCGTCGAAGCAGCCGACCTGGGCCACGACGTGATCCTCGTGCGCACCGAGACCACACCCGACGACGTACTCGGAATGCAGTCCGCCCGCGGGATTCTCACCGCCCGCGGCGGTCTGGTCAGCCACGCCGCGGTCGTCGCCCGGGGCTGGGGCATTCCCGCTGTGGTCGGGGCTGCTGAAGTGGTCGTCTGTGATGGCGGCGTCCGAATCGCAGGCGACTTCCATCCCGACGGATCCGAGATCTCGATCGACGGCCGCACCGGAGACGTCATGGCGGGTGCTGTCGTCGCTTCCACCCGACCGGCGCCTCCCGAGCTCGAGACACTGCTGCACTGGGCCGACCTGATCCGCGCCGGGCGTGTGGGCGTGCGCGCCAACGCCGACACCGCCGAGGACGCAAGCCACGCCCGACATCTCGGCGCCGAGGGCATCGGCCTCTGCCGAACCGAGCACATGTTCCTCGCCGAGCAACGCCTTCGGCTGGTCCGACGGCTGATCCTCAGCGACGACCCGACCCACGAGCGCGAGGTCCTGCACGAACTCGACGTCGTGCAGCAAGCCGACTTCGCCTCGATCCTTGCGGCGATGGACGGCCTGCCGATCACCGTCCGGCTTCTCGACCCGCCGTTGCACGAGTTCCTCCCCGACTACGAGCGACTCGTCGTTGCCGAGGCAACCGGCACCCTCGACGACGACACCCGCGCTGAGCTGGCCGCAGTACGTCGACTGCGAGAGGCCAACCCGATGATCGGCACCCGAGGCGTACGACTCGGTGTGGTCAAGCCAGGGGTGTACCAGATGCAGGTTCGGGCGCTCGCCCGCGCCGTTGGCGAGGCCCTGGCCGCCGGCAACGACCCGAAGGTCGAGATCATGATCCCGCTCGTGATGGGCGCCGAGGAACTGGCCATGGCGCGCCAGTGGGTGCTCGATGCGCTCGACGAGGCCGGGGTCACCGATTTCGACGCCGTGAGCATCGGTGCGATGGTCGAGACCCCACGAGCCGCGCTGGTCGCAGCCGAACTCAGCGCTCATGCCGACTTCTTCTCGTTCGGCACCAACGACCTCACCCAGCTCACGTTCGCGTTCAGCCGCGACGACGTCGAGGTGCGGCTCCTGCCCGCCTATCTCGAGGCGGGCGTCTTGCCGTTCAACCCGTTCGACCAACTCGACCAGGACGGCGTTGGCCGTCTCATCGAGCTCACCTGTCGCGACTCGCGCGCCGTGAAGCCCGACATCAAGATCGGTATCTGCGGCGAGCAGGCCGGCGACCCCGGCTCTGTTCGGTTTCTCGTCGACGCCGGCATCGACTACGTCAGCTGCTCGCCCTACCGCGTGCCGATCGCCCGGCTCGCTGTGGCCCAGGCGCTCCTCGACGCCGACCGCGTCCCCGACGAGGAGATCGAACGTCTCACCGCCGACGTCGCCGACGATCACGCCGCACCGGTTGCCAGCGCACCCGCAGCCGAGGCCGGCGAGATCGACGACGACGAGGCCCGATTCCTCGTGCTGCACGCACTGAGGATCAAGGGGTTCAGTGCCGCCTCGACGGTTGCCGAACTGTCGACGATCTCCCTCGATCGCACCACAGCGATTCTCACGGAGTTGGCCGAGAGCGGTCACACCAAATTCTTCGAGGCTCGCGAACTCTGGCAGCTCACCCCTGAGGGCAAGGAGCGTCACGGCGCCGAACTCGTCGACGCCGCTCAGACGCACGGCACCGGGCTGCGTGCGCACTACGACTCGTTCCTGGGCCTGAACACACGCCTGAAGGAACTCTGCACCGCATGGCAGACGCGCGGCGCAGAACCGAACGACCACACCGACGCCGCCTACGACGCCGAACGGCTCGACGAGCTCGACCGCTTCAACACCGAGTGTGCTCCGATTCTCGACGGATTCGCCGAAGCCGTTCCACGGTTTGCCGCCTACCGCCATCGGCTCACGGGGGCGGCTGCCAGGGCCGTCAACGGCGAGACGAAGATGTTCACCGGTGTCATGTGCGGCTCGTTCCACGACATCTGGATGGAGCTGCACGAGGATCTCATCCAGCTCCTCAGCATCGACCGTGGAGCCGAGGGCAGCTACTGAGGGAGTTGCGGGTCGTTCTGACCAGGGCGTTTCGTCCCAACCTGACGTCAGAGATGTCACCCAGCCGATCGCGCGGAACCACCTGCGAGCGGACAGACTGTGGTCGACATGTTCGTACTACACCGAGCTGGCCGGTGGTTCGCCGGTCTCCTCGAGGCGTTCGACGATGCGCTGGTCGCCCTCGACGACGATGTCGACGCGCCCGCCGCCGGCTGCTGAGCTGCGCCAGGTCCGCCTCGATCAGACCTCAGCGATGAGCGAGACCCGCAGATCTGGTGGTCCGGCTCATCGCTTCGAACCGACGAGACGGGGGATCGCAACGATCAACGGGCCGGCGACTGCGACGGCGGCGACCGAATACCACCACGCGGTGTCCCAGAACACCTCGAGGAGGAAGTAGTTGCGCAGGAACGGCACGAGGAACACCACGACGTAGCCGAGGGCCATGGCGACCACGAGGCCGAGCTTCCAGGCGACGAGCGGACGGCTGGTCACCGCCAGCACGACCAGTCCGATCGCCAGCAGTGTGACCGTTGCGAGCGTGCGCGCTTCATCGAGTTCGAGGTCGGCGACATGGAGGGCGGCTTCGTAGGCCGCCAACGTCGCCGACCCGGCGATCACGCCGGCGGGGATCGAGAAGCGCAGGACTCGCTGCAGGAATCCCGGACGGATCAGGTCGGCCTCGGGGGCGAGCGCCAGGAAGACGCCGGGCACCCCGATACTGAACGTGCCGATCAGGGTGAGCTGCCGCGGGAGGAACGGAAACGGGCTGTCGACCAAGCCCACGGCAAAGGTGAGCAGCACCGCATACGCGGCTTTGGTGACGAACAGATTCGAGACCCGTTCGACGTTGTTGATCACCTTGCGGCCCTCGTTGACCACCGTCGGCAGGCTCGAGAACGCGTTGTCGGTGAGTACCAGGTCGGCGACGGCCTTGGTCGCCTCGCTTCCGGAGCCCATCGAGATGCCGAGGTCGGCGTCCTTCAGCGCGAGGACGTCGTTGACCCCGTCGCCGGTCATCGCGACGACGTGGCCGTTCGACTGCAGGGCCTTCACCATGGACTGCTTCTGCTGCGGCTTGACCCGCCCGAACACCGTGGCGCCATCGAGCACCCCGGCGAGTTCATCGATGTCGGTGGGCAGGTCGCGGGCGTCGACCGGCTCGCCGATCACCTCGAGACCGGCTCGCTCGGCGATCGCCGCCACCGTCTCATGGTTGTCGCCCGAGATCACCTTGAGCGTCACGTCCTGTTCGGCGAAGTAGGCCAGGATCTCAGCGGCGTCGGGGCGGATCTCGTCTTCGAGTTCGACGATCGCCAAGGTACGACTCGTGGGCGGGAGGCGGTCGTCGTCGGGGCCGTCGTCGGACGAGACCACGGCGAGCAATCGTTTCCCGCCGGAACTGAGCCGGTCGACGAGTGCTCGAGCGGGGTCGTCGCTCGTGAGCAGGAAGTCGGGTGCACCCAGGTACAGCCAGCCGTGATCGACGAACGAAGCGGCCGACCACTTGCGTTCACTGTCGAACGGTTCGACCCGGTCGACCTGCCACGACGACTCGGTGCCGACGGCGGCAGCGATCGCAGCCATGGTGGCGTTGGGCGCACGATCGGAAGCGGCGAGCGCAACGAGCACCTCATCGACCTCGTCGGCGCTGCGACCTTGCGCAGGGTGCGCGGCAGCGAACGTGATCTCCCCGGTGGTGATCGTGCCGGTCTTGTCGAGGCACAACACGTCGACCCGAGCGAGCACCTCGACCGTCGAGAGCTGCTTCGCAAGCGCGTTGCGGCGGGCGAGGGCGATCATGCCGGCCATGAACGACAGGCTGGTCAGCAGCACCAAACCGTCGGGCACCATGGCAACGGCGGCGGCGACGGTGCCGAGCAGCGCGTCCTGCCAGCGGTCCTCCGCCCCGAGCAGTCGGATGAACAAGAAGACCGACGCCACCGGGATGATCAAGGTGAGCCAACGCAGAATCGTGTTGATGCCGTCACGCAGGAGGGAATCGACGGCGGTGAACTGCTTGGCCTCGGTGGCGAGCGTGCTGGCGTAGCTGTCGGCACCCACCGCCGTGGCGCGGATGGTGCCGTTGCCGGCGACAACGAAGCTGCCCGACATCGCCTCGTCGTCGACCTGCTTGGGCACCGCCAACGACTCGCCCGTCAGCATCGACTCGTCGAGGCGTAAACCGGTCGACCCGAGCACCACGCCGTCGACAGCGACCTGACCACCGAGGCGGAGCTCGATCACGTCGTCGAGCACGATCTCGTCGGATGCGATCTCGACCGCCGCCCCGTCTCGGACCACCATCGCTCGCGGCTCGGTGACCACCTCGAGACGCTTGAGTTCCCGTCGGGCACGAACCTCCTGGACGACGCCGATCACCGAGTTGGCCAGCACGACACCGACGAACAGCCCGTCTTGCGGATTGCCGGACACCAGTACCAGCACGAACAGGGTCAGCATGATCGCGTTGACGACCGTGAACACGTTCGATGCCACGATCTGGCCGAACGTGCGCCCGGGGGGTTCCGGGGTGATGTTCACCTGACCGGCCGCCACGCGCTCAGCGACTTCGGCCGCTGTCAGCCCGCTCGGCTCCAACGTCGATGCGGGAGATGAATCCATCGTGGACCGCATCGTAATGAAACGGGGGGTCTGACCCCGCTGTTTCGTTTCGATGGTTCACTGGGGGTGTGGAGACGACCGATGCCGAGGAACTGATCACCTACGTGCGCGAGTCCGTGATCGGACGCGACGACGTGATCGACGGGCCATACGGGCCCCGACCGATCATCTACGCGGACTACACCGCATCGGGCCGATCGCTCAGCTTCATCGAGGACTACATCCGCACCGTGGTGCTCCCGCTGTACGCGAACACGCACACCGAATCGTCGGGTACCGGGCTGCAGACAACGCGTCTGCGTGAGGAAGCCCGAGCGATCATCGCCCGTTGTGTGGGTGCCCGTCGTGACGAGCACGCGGTGGTCTTCTGCGGCAGTGGCGCAACTCACGCCGTCGCCAAGCTGCTCGGCGTACTGGGACTCAAGATCCCGTCCACGCTCGACGACCGCTACCACCTGAGTGAATCGATCCCCGCCGCCGAGCGTCCGGTGGTGTTCATCGGGCCATACGAACACCACTCCAACGAGTTGCCGTGGCGCGAGTCGATCGCCGATGTCGTCATCATCGACGAGGATGCCGACGGCCATGTCAGCCTCGAACACCTCGAACGGGAACTGGTCGCGCATGCGGACCGCACGACGCTCATCGGGTCGTTCTCGGCAGCGTCGAACGTCACCGGCATCATCACCGACACCGTTGCGGTGTCGACGCTGCTGCACCAGCACGGTGCACTGTCGCTGTGGGACTATGCAGCCGCTGCCCCCTACGTCCCGATCGACATGGGATCGAATGCCGACGGCAACCTGGCATACAAGGATGCGGTGTTCATCTCGCCGCACAAGTTGATCGGCGGCCCGGGCACCCCCGGCGTGCTCGTTGCCCGCCGCGAGCTGTTCGGGAATCGAGTGCCCGACGTTCCTGGCGGCGGAACGGTGCGCTACGTCAGCACCGCCGAACACGATTACCACCCCGAGATCGAGCATCGCGAGGAGGCAGGGACGCCTGCGATCATCGAGTCGATCCGGGCGGGGCTCGTCTTCCAGCTCAAGGAGGCCGTCGGCCCCGAGGTGATCGAGGCACGAGAGTCTGCGTTCGTACGCACGGCGATCGCCCGATGGGAGCAACATCCGAACATCAACGTGCTCGGCAGTCACCAAGCCGACCGGTTGTCGATCGTGTCGTTCGTGATCCGACACGGCGATCGCCACCTCCACCACAACTACGTGGTGGCGTTGCTCAACGACGTGTTCGGGATCCAGTCGCGCGGCGGCTGCTCGTGCGCCGGCCCCTACGGCCACCGCCTCCTCGGCATCGATCTCGAACGGTCTCACGAGTTCCAGCGTGAGATCAACCGCGGCTGCGAGGGCATCAAACCCGGCTGGGTGCGTGTCAACTTCAACTACTTCATCGATGACGCCACGTTCGAGTACCTCGTCGACGCGGTGGCGATGATCGCCTCACACGGTGCTGCACTGCTCGGCGAGTACGACTTCGAGCCCGACAGTGGGCTGTGGCATCACCGGCTCGGCACCCGCGGACCGTCGATGAGCTTGGACGAGATCTCCTACGAGTCCGGTCGGATCGAGTACGAAAATCGGCGCCGCAACGAACCGGTCGACCTGGCGCGCCATCTCGAATTCGCGCACGAGTTGTTCCACCGAACCGGCCACCAGGACGACCCGCCGCGGCCAACGCTGGAGACCAACGCCGACTTCGAGACACTGCGCTGGTTTCCGTACGCGGCCGACGCAGCTCCTCGTGTCGTCGGACACGCCGAGTAGCTCCCCCCGACCGACACCGGATCGTCACGAAACCGTCATATTCCGTTAGGCTCGACGGCCATGTTGGGATTCAGACGGCTGCGAGGTGCCCGGGCACGCCGCAACGTCGCGCTCGTGGCGCTGACCCTGTCGGTTGCTGTCGGCTCGACAACGCTCCCGCTGGCCGTCGCCAATGCCCAGGACCCCGCAGCGGTACGCGCCGCCCAGGAAATTCAGGCCGCGCGCGATCGCGCCAACGCTGCATCGCAGGCGATGTTCGACGCCGAGTCACAGCTCGACACCCTCGAACTCGAGATCGCCGCTGCCGAACAGGACCTGGCAGCCACCGAGGCCCAGGCCGACTCCATGCGCAGCAGTCTGCAACTGGACGCCCAGCGAAGCTTCGTCAACTCCGGCACCTCGATCCCACTCCTGATCGACCTCGACCAGGCCAATGCAGGCATCACCGCCGATCGGCAGGCATCGGTCGCCCGTGGCGTCGCCTCGGTCGAACTCGACGACTTCGACGCCGTGATGAAGGAGGTGCGCGCACAACGCTCCGAGCTCGAACGTCAGCAGCAGGCCACCACCCAGGCCCGCGAGCAGTTCGAGGACCTCCAGGCTGCAGCCGAAGCCGAAGTGGTTGCGCTCGCCGAGATCGAGCGCCAGCGCCTGGCCGACGTGGCGGTGCAGCAAGAACTCGAGCGCCAGCGTCAGGCCAAGCTCGCGCAAGAGGCCGCAGCCGCACGACAAGCGCAGCTCGCTGCGAGCAACAGCGCAAACAACGCCCCTGCGGCAGCCGCTCCCGCGCCCTCTGGCTCGTCGTCCGGTGCCTCGGCGGCAACGTCGACCGACGGATCGTCGGGCGCCGCCCAAGGTGCGACCAACAACAACCCGGCGCCGGCGCCGGCGCCGGCGCCCGCACCTGCACCCGTACCTGCACCCGTGCCGGCCAGCCCGCCGCCGAGCAACGCCGGAGGCATCGTCTGCCCGGTGCAGGGCCCGCACGCCTTCGCCGACACCTGGGGCGCCCCGCGATCCGGCGGCCGCAGCCACGAAGGTGTCGACATGATGGCACCGAGAGGCACACCCCTCGTCGCCGTGGAGTCCGGCGTTGCGAACTTCCGCAACACCCGCCTCGGCGGCAAGTCGGTCGGGCTCACCGGCAACAGCGGCACGTACTACTTCTACGCCCACCTCGACGCGTGGTCGGGTTCCAGTCGCACGGTGCAGCGGGGTGAAGTGATCGGCTACGTCGGCGCCACCGGCAACACCACCGCCAACCACCTCCACTTCGAGGTGCATCCTGGCGGTGGCCGCGCCGTCAACCCGTACCCGTACGTCCGTCCCGTCTGCTGACGCACCCGTATCGAGCTCCCACGCCCACCCCTCACGTTTGCGTGACGTTCCGGACGGCCCGGTGCGCCCGAACTGCAACACGAACGCCAAATGGCGTCGGGCTACTCGGGGCGGTGACGGGCGAGCGGGACGGAACCGGTGCCGATGAATCGGCTGGTGTACGTGGCGATGTTGCCGATGTAGTTGGCCCGCTCGTAGGCAGCTGGATCAGTGGCGGCATGGCTGGCCACCGCGCCACGCATCTGGGCCACCGACTCGTAGTCGTGTTCGTCCATCCAGTCACACAGCTGCGCCTCGATCGTGCGCAGATGTCCCGGACCGTGGTGGAGCAGCGCCGAGGTGGTCATCGCCACATCGGCGCCGGCGAGCAGCAGCTTCGCGGCGTCGAATCCCGAGTGCACGCCGGTCGAGCCGGCGATCGACATCGTCAGGTGCTCGCGCAGGATCCCGATCCAGCGCAGTGGTAGCCGCAGCTCCTCAGGTGTGCTGAGCGCGATCCGTGGCGCCACTTCGAGCGTTTCGAGATCGAGGTCAGGCGAGTAGAAGCGGTTGAACATCACGACTCCGGCAGCGCCCGACCGCTGCAGCCCGACCACGAACGACGACATCGACGAGTAGTACGGCGAGATCTTCACCGCCACCGGAACGTCGACCTCCTCCGCAACCAATGCGACCAGTTCGAGGTGTTCGGCTTCGAGCGACGCCCCGCTGATGTCCGGGTCGGCTGCCACGGTGTAGAGGTTCAATTCCAAGGCGTCCGCACCGGCACCTTCGAGCAGGCGCGCGTACTTCACCCAGCCACCGATGTTGGCGCCGTTCAAGCTGGCGATCACCGGGATGTCGACGGCCATCTTGGCGTTCTCGATCAGCTCCAGATACGAGTCGACCGCCGATCCGTAGTCGTCGACTTCGGGAAAGAACGACGTCGCCTCGTTGAAGCTCTCGCCGTGCACGGTGTACAACCGATCGATCTCGGCGGTCTCGTGTTCGATCTGCTCTTCGAAGATCGACGGCAGCACGACTGCTCCGGCACCAGCGAGCTCGAGTTCGACCAGCCGGTCGAGCTGACCCGTGAACGGTCCGGCTGACGCCATCAGTGGTGACTTCAACGGGAGTCCGAGATAGGAGGTGTGCAGATCAGGCATCGTCGTCTCCTTCGTTGTCAGGCTCGTCGTCGAGCACCTCGCGGTGCGGCTCGTGCATCGACCGTTCCAGGCCGGCGAGTTGCTCGTAGTAGCGCCAGCGTTCGTCGATGTCCTGCTGCGCCAGGTCGAGCAACTCGGCGGATCGACCCGGATCGGACCGGGCCAGCATCGAGAACCTCGCCTCTTTCAGCGCGAAGTCCTTCAGCGGGATGCTGGGAGCAGCCGAGTCGAGCTGGAACGGATGCTCGTGCTCCTCGGTCGTCGGCCGGTAGCGGTACAGCGGCCAGTAGCCGGACTTCACCGCGTCCTTCTGGTGCGACATCGAGGTCTCCATGTCGATGCCATGAGCAATGCACGTCGAGTACGCGATGATCAACGACGGGCCATCCCAGGCATCGGCCTCGGCCAGCGCCTTGACGGTCTGGATGTCGCTGCCGCCGATGGCGATCTGGGCGACGTACACGTTGCCGTAGCGGCGAGCGATGGCTCCGAGATCCTTCTTGCCGGTCGGCTTGCCACCCATCGCGAACTTCGCGACCGCACCGAGCGGCGTGGCCTTCGACGCCTGACCGCCCGTGTTGGAGTACACCTCGGTGTCGAGCACCAACAGATTGACGTTGCGACCGCTGCCGAGCACGTGGTCGACGCCACCGAAACCGATGTCGTACGCCCAGCCGTCACCACCGACGATCCAGGTACTGGTGCGCACCAATTCGTCGGCGATCGAACTCAGCCGCTGCGCACGGTCGGCCACCGCCGGATCGCTCGAACCGACGAGCTCGTCGAGCCGCTCGCGCAGCACCGCGACCCGGGTGCGCTGTTCGATCACTCCGAGCTCGGTCGGCGTCGGGTCGGCGAGCAGCGCGCCGGCGAGGTCGGAGCCGACATGGTCGGCGAGTTCCTCGACCAGTCGGCGGGCGTCGCGCTGGTGGTGTTCGATGCCGAGGCGCATGCCGAAGCCGAACTCGGCGTTGTCCTCGAACAGCGAGTTCGACCAGGCCGGGCCGAGCCCGTTGGTGTCCTTCGCCCATGGGGTGGTGGGCAGGTTCCCGCCGTAGATCGACGAGCAACCAGTGGCGTTGGCGACCACCAACCGGTCGCCGAACAGTTGGGTGAGCAGCTTCAGGTACGGGGTTTCACCGCAGCCCGAACACGCCCCGGAGAACTCGAACAGCGGTTGGAGCAGCTGGGAGTTCTTCACCGAGTCGTGGGTGATCGAGGTCCGGTCGATTTCGGAGATCGTGGTGAAGAAGTCCCATCGTTCACGCTCGACCTCTCGATGCTCCTCGGCAGGACGCATGTTGATCGCCTTGCGCTTGACCTGCGACTTGTCCTTGGCGGGACACACGTCGACGCAGATGCCACATCCGGTGCAGTCATCGGGCGCCACCTGGATGGTCAGCTGGTGACCGTCGAGCTCGCGCGACCGGAACTTCTTGGCGAGGAACCCGTCGGGTGCGCCGTCGAGGGCATCGGGTTCGAACGCCTTCATACGGATCGTGGCATGCGGGCACACGACTGCACACTTGCCGCAATCGATGCACAGGTCGGGCTCCCAGATCGGGATCTCGATCGCGAGCTTGCGCTTCTCGAACTGGGTGGTTCCGGTGGGGTACGTGCCGTCGATCGGCATCGCCGACACCGGCAGCCGATCGCCCTGGTTGGCAACCATCGTCA
>Ga0316198_10000627_pt1 | contig 19110 bp, 15 predicted proteins | sample OudBieAanoxic_MG_FD_204935 | JGI IMG/M metagenome (GOLD analysis project Ga0316198, IMG submission 204935) | Coastal sediment microbial communities from Oude Bieten Haven, Netherlands - site A anoxic | ecosystem: Environmental > Aquatic > Marine > Coastal > Sediment | place: Netherlands...
GGAATCAGCCCGATCCAGTTCCTCGGCTACCTGACCCTGGACTACACCAAACGGAAACTGGCCGAATCCAAGAGCCTTCTCGATGCCGCGCTGGCCGCCGGCCTGTCCGGGCCGGCCCGCCTGCATGGTCTGTTCGTCACCTTCGACGCGATGACGCCGGGGGAATTCAAACGGATGGGCGCGGGATTGGAAATCCGCTACGGATTCAGTCCCTCTCCGTTCGGCGACTGCTTGATTGCCCGAACGGACAGGGGAATCTGCCATCTGGGTTTTGTGGATGGCAGTAGCCGGGCCAATGCCCTGGCCCAGCTCAATGGGGCCTGGCCGGGAGCGGTGCTGGTTGAAAGCCGCACCGACATCAGCCTGATCGCCAGCCGGAAATTCAATCCGGAACCGGTGGATGGATCACGTCCGTTTCACCTGCAGCTCAAAAGGACCAACTTTCAGGTCAACGTCTGGCGGGCACTGCTGACCGTGCCCGCAGGCAGTTTTGTCACCTACCAGAACATCACGGGCTATATCGGACGGCCCAGGGCCTTCAGGGCAGTGGCCAACGCCATCGCCATCAACCCTGTCGCATACCTGATCCCCTGCCACCGTGTCATCGTCAAATCAGGCTCGATTCATCGATACCGCTGGGGAGCGGTGAGAAAGAAAGCCATGGTGGGGTGGAAAGCCGCCGGGGCAAGATAGAACTATTGGGAAAGGGTTGGCAATCACTCGTGCCGGGACGCGCAGGCCACGCACAACGCTGCCTCCGGCATGGCCATCAGCCTGGCGAAAGCGATCGGTTCTTCACAATCCCGGCAGAGGCCGAAATCTTCGGCGTCGATGGTCCTGAGTGCTTTTTCCAAAAGGGCGCGGGTGGTCCGGGCTTTTCTCAAGGCCGCCTCATTGATGCTTTTGCTGTTGATGGCCTCCATGCGGGTGAGCCGGCCGATGGCATTGTCCGGTGAAACCGGCACAGAACCGGCTTTGAAGGCGGTGATGTTGCCGCCGATCAATGCGATCCGATCGCGGATATGATGCGCCAGTTGAACTTTCTCGTCTTTTGTCATGGTTCGTTACCGGATCAGCCTTTTTCCATCCGGGCTAATATCTCCTTCTCCCCTTCCCGTTTCAGCCGCTGCACTTCTTCTAGGAGGTTGCCAGCCAGGGGTTCGGGCTGGTGGGTCTCCACGATCTTGCGCACCTCGTCGCGGACGCGATCCTCCATGGTCGGCTGGCCGGCCGCCTGCCAGGTGGCGATGGGCTGCCGGTTCATCAACCTGGCTTGCCACAACTCCTTGCGCAGATGAGCCACCGTATGCCGCTGGGCCAGGAAATTGCCGCCGGGCCCCACGGCGTCTATAACGTCGCGTGCCAGGGTGTCCGCATTCACGGTGATGCCCTCGACGAAGCGCTTGGTCATGCCGATGATTTCGTTGCCCATGACCAGCTGTTCGCAGGAGCAGGCCATGCCGCTGGCCATATATCCCACGTCGTGTATCAGGTTCAACCCCGCCAGCGCCTGGCTGAAAATGGCGAAGGTGCTCTCGATGCCGGCCTGGGCATCCAGACGCTTGGCATCGGTGGCGCCGGCAAGGCCCCATGTGGGCAGGCCGAATGATTGGGCCACCTGGGCCTGGGCCGCCAGTCCCAGGCTTCCTTCGGGTGCACCGAATGCCATCAGGGCGGTGGCCATGTCCAGAATGCCGACGTTGCCGCTCATGGAAACCGGGCAGCCGGGGTTGCGCAACTGGGCCAAGACGATATGGATCAGGGATTCGGCCGTGACCTGGACGACCGTCCCAGCCAAGGTCATGGGTGACGTGGCACCAGGTTGGGCCGTGGCGCCGGGAACCTGGGGCATGTATCGGTCGGCGGCGATAAAGATACGATCCACTACCTCCTGGGGAAAAACAAACGGCGAGATCGCCTCTGGATAGAGCAATACAAAGGGGCGTTCTCTCAGCCGATCGGCCCCACCGGCCACGACAGCCGCCATTTCAAAAACATATTCGCAACCCGTGGGGGTGTAGCCGATGAACACCATGGGTTTGCTGGTGTTGGTGACCACCGCTTCGAACTCGTACAGATCGGCCACGTTGCCGTCGACGTCCTGGGACGAACCCATGGGCATGACAAAGTCGATGTTGGGCAGGGCATCGGCCACCCGGGCGCCGGTGGCAATATCTTCAACCCGCGTTTCGTGGTATTCGCCGGTGAGGGCATCCTTGGTGTTGGGACTGGCCGTTGACGTGCTGTAGTGGCTTTTTCGTCCCTCCACCTCCATGGCCCGGCGGCCGCATCTGTCATAGATGGTCCACCCTTTGGAGACCGTCGCCAGGCAGCCTTCGACGATGTAGCGGGGAATCTTCACCCGTTCCTCCTTGACGATGGCACCGGCGCCGGCCAGCATCCGCCGGGCCCCTGCATGTAGACATTTGAACCCCGATTTTTCGATCACTTCAAATGCGGCCTGACGGATTTCCCAGACCTGGTCATCGGTCAGGACACGCATCTCAATGCTGCGGGTTTGGGTTTGTGAGGTTTGAATCATCGTTTGACTCCATTATTGATTGGTCATCCCTAAATCGCATCTTTTGGCCCGGGCCTGTGTTCTCGCTCCTTTGAAATCCTCGACATAGCGCTGCTATGCCTGCGGTTTCAAAACTGCTGCGGCCTTGGCCTGAAGCAAAATATACCACTTATGGATGGACAATCGTTGAATGTTATTTTCCTCAAAGAAAAATCACAACCCATTTCTCTTATCTGTAACCGCTGACCAGTGCATCGATGGCGCCGGCCATCTTCTCTTGCATGGGTTTTACGGTGTGGGTTTTCAGAATCTGGCTCAATCGCTCATGGGCGCGGTCCAGGAGGCTGGTCCTGCCTTCCGCCGACCAGCGCTCATGAGAATTTCGGCAAATCAGCCGGGGACGCCACTGCGTGCTGCGAAGGTGTTTGAGGGTGTGGGGCTGGGTGAGAAACTGTCCCTGTCGGCCCCCCTGGCCGATTACCTCCACCGCCAGATGGTCGTCGACGACGACAATGCCCTTCTGGATCCGGCGGATCTGGTCGATCACCTCATCCATGATCACAATCATCTCCAGACTGCCGGTCAGGCCGAAATCCAAGTAGCCCACATCGTGGTTGAGGTTGGAACCGGCGGCGGCGGACAGGTAAGTGAGCAGACCGGCCTCGTAAGTAGCCTGGCCGTCGGGTATCTGGGCATCGCTGGTGCCGGCATAGCCCCAGTTGGGGATATCGAAGTAATGGCTCATCTCCACCATGCCCATATAGGCCATGAGGTATTCGGGTGCGTTGTAGGAGCACTGGCTGGTGGCCATGTCCAGCACGGCGGCACCCATCCCCATCAGAAAAGGCGCTCCCGGCGCGGTAAGCTGGTGGACGACCAGACCGAAAAAACATTCAGCCAGGCCCTGAACCACGTGGCCGGCGACGGTCATGGGCGCGGTGGAGCCAGCGATGGGAGCCGGGGAGTAAATCACCGGCATGCCCGTTTCCGCACAGAAGATCAGCTTGTCAATACTCTTGAAGGGGTGTTTGAGCGGGCTGATGGGCTCAGCATATTGGACCCAGTAGGGCTTTTCACGCAGCCGGCGTTCGCCGCCCCTGAGAATTTTTGATATCTCCCACATGGCCGACAGGTCGTCGCGGCTGTCCGCCGTATTGACGATGGGTTTAATGGAGTTTGCCGCCATGGCGGCAAAGCTTTCCACGTAGGACCGTTTGGCATCGATGTCGTGGGGGTGGGCAAAAGACATGATGAAATCGATATTGGCCAGGGCGTCGCAAACCCGGGCAGCCCGGGCGATGTGTTCCAGGCGGGTAAGCGTCCGTGCCAGGGTCTTGCCGTCCACGTGGTACATGAGATCGGAGCCGGTACCGAAATAGGCCCGCCGTCCCCCAAGGTCCATCACATGCTCGCCCTCCCGGTTAAACATGGGAATGTTGGCCGGTGCGCTGTCCACCGCTTTTTCCACCAGCGCGGCGGGAATGGTGATCAAACCGTCCGCATCCTGCCGGCATCCGGCATCCTTGAGCAATTTCACGGCATCGTCGTGCTGCAGGCTCATGCCGGTGTGTTGCAGCACTTCAAGGGCCGCGTGGTAGATTTTTTGCCTGTCCGTTTCCGATAGAAAGGTCAGCGTGGGAGAGAAGGCATTGGGTTCCAGGTTCATGGTCACTCTTCCTCTTCGTTTGGTCGCAGCAGTCGTGCCGTTTGAATGGTTCAGAGAGCATAAGCAGCGGGTTCGATGCCCAGTGCTGTCAGCGTTTCCTTCAAGGGGCGTCCGTTTTCGTCCCAGCCCATGGCCGTGTAAAATTCGCGAAGCATCTGGGTCATGACTGACTGCGTCAACACCGTATCGCCATCGATAAAAAACATGTCGGGGAGCCGGTCTTCATCCATATCCGGGGCATGCTTGAGATTGAACAGGCGCTCCATAGCCGCGATCCGATCCCCAATCTGAAAGAGATCATCGGCGCAAAGGGACAGGCCGCTAATCGCCGATACGAGCGCCGCTTCATTTTCCAGATCGAAGGCGCCCAGCAGCGACAGGGTGGGCACCTTGCATAGCCCCAGGCTGTCCACGATAATGTTCACCAGAACAGCACGGCGCAACAGCCGCCCCTTGCCCGACGGCCGTTTGGTGTCCACCGATTCCGCAGATCCGAATGCTTCGGTACCTTTTCGCGCCGTCCAGCGATGTTCCAATGAGGAATACACATTGTTGTAGTCGCCCCCCCGGCTGGATATGGCATACCCCAGCGCGCTACCCAATATGCCCGCCGGATGGTAGGCAGTCAGTTCCAGCCCTTTAACATGGGCGGCGTAGCGGTGGGCACCCTTGCCGATGGTTTCCGCAGCCCGCTTAACCCCCTGAGCCAGAATCCGCCCCAGCCCCTCGCCGGCGGCCATCTGACGGATCAACGTTTCCATAACCCCGGCATCCCCCCAATTCAGAGTCAACCCACTGGTTTCGGCGGTGTTCAGGATGCCGCGCTCGAAAAGGTCCATGGCAAATGCAATGGCCGTTGCCGCCGAGGTGGAGTCCAGTCCCAGGCGGGTGCACAGGTTGTCCAGACGGACGACGGCCTGCAGATCGCCCAAACCGCATTTGGATCCCAGGTTGATCATGGGTTCGAATTCCGGGCGCGTGGCCGTTTTGCCTTTCATTGGGCCGTCCTTGAATGTAAGATCAGCCTTGCACTGGATCGGACAGCGGTAGCAGCCGCTGGAACGCGTCTTGTCTTTGAGAAGTTGCCGGCCATCCACCAGGTCCACCATCTCAAAACGGGTTTGCCGGTAATTGCGAGTACCCATGACGCCCATGTCGTCGGCCCACTTGATGTAGCCGGCCCCGCCATACCGGGAGAAGGTGTCAAAGTCCGGCGACGCCTTGATCTGTCTGACATATTGCTTGACCGCGCTGCCGATAAGCTGACGTTGATTGTCGAAGGACTTGCACCGTCCTTTATTAATGACCACTGCCTTTAGTCGTTTGCCGCCCATAACCGCACCCAGACCGGTCCGCCCGGCGGCATGGTCTTTGCCGGAGACAATGCAGGCAAAACGGGCCCCAGACACGCCCGCGGTTCCGATAGACAGAATTTGAAGATTATCATCACCCAGGTCAGCAGTGATGCGATCCTGGGTGTCGAAGGCATCCAGTCCCCAATAAGGAACCGCATCTCTGATTTCGACACCGGCGTCAGAGATGTATAGGTATGTCGGCTTCGATGACCGGCCCCGGATTACCAGGCTTAAAATGCCGGTGGAACGCAGCCAGGCGCCGGCATAGCCGCCCACATTGGAACTCCCGATCAAACCGGTAAGCGGCGACAGGGCATTGATATGCAGCCGCGAGGCCGTGGGTGCCCGGGTTCCGGTTAGCAGGCCGCATGAAATAACAAGGATATTGTCCGACCCCATGGGGTCGGTGCCCCTCGGCAAATGCTCGAACAGGTAACCCACATTGAATCCGCGGCCGCCCAGGAACCGGCCGACCAGTGCTTCGGGTATCGTTTCCCGGGTAAATGTGCGATCATTCAAGTCGACCTTGAGAATATCTCCGCACATAACGGACTGAAGTGGATCACTCATTGCGATGCGGCTGTCCGGCCATCTGTTTTCGAACCGGTTTTTGTTGATGAAAGGAAGTATATCCTGTATATACAGCCTGATCTAATATGAAGCGACAAACTCAAAGTCAAGGGCAATTATTGGGCGGCACACGGCTCTGAATCCCCTTTTAACGCAAAACAGGTCTCCATGAAACCGGTTCTTCCTAAATATGTGCCTATCAAACATCGCCTATGTCGCCTGATGGCCGAAGGCCGCATCGGTGACCGGGTGTCTTCGGAAAATGAGCTCGCCCTAAAGTATGGCGTCAGCCGCATGACAGCACGCAAGGCCCTGAACGAGCTCTTTCACGACGGCCAGGTCGAAAAGCGGTTTGTATCTCCGTCGCGACAACTATTTGGACGATCAGCCGGGTGTGGCAGCGCTTGGAAGCCGTGAGCCTGGAAGCAGCCATCGCCGGGGAATTGGATACGCCGGCTGACTCACCGGCATTTTTCATGCAGCAGTTGATCTACAGTGCCCGTGCACCGATTTCCCATTAAACAACGGATAGGCGCTTTCAATGACGTTTATACCATGGAGTTCCGATGACGGTCCGTGCCTGGTGAAACCGGGCCGCCCATTTATAAAAATGCATGGCTTGCGCAATGATTTCATTATTGTTGATGCGCGACGCACTCCCTTTAATCCGTCCTCAGCGGAGATTCAGAGAATCTGTGACCGCAGGCAAGGTGTGGGTGGGGATGAACTGCTGATTATCGAACCCGCATCTCCTTCAGATGCCAAAGAAAACCTTGCGGCGTTTGTCCGAATCATCAACACGGACGGTCGTGAGGTTGAGGCCTGCGGGAATGCCTCCCGCTGTATCGGGTGGCTGCTCATGAAAGAGCAATGTTTGGAATCGGTTGCATTTCGAACGTTAGGCGGTAAACTTATCTGCCGGTTAAAGGGCGATAGAACCGTATCTGTGGGCATGGGGCGGCTTCGAATGGCGTGGCATGAGATCCCTCTGTCAAAAAAGATGGACAGCCTTCATTTGGGTATCAGCGCGGGTCCATTGAAGGATCCCGTCGGCATGAATATCGGAAATCCCCACGCCATATTTTTTGTGAAAGAGATCGACCAGATCGACCTTAAAACTTATGGTCCCAAACTTCAGCACCATCCACTTTTCCCCCAGGAAGCCAACATCGGCGTTGCCCAGATGATCGATGCGAACACGATGAAGTTAGCTGTCTGGGAAAGGCCCGGGGCACTGACCACGGCATGTGGGTCGGGCGCTTGCGCCGCCGTTGGCGCAGCGCTGCGCCGTGGACTCACCGATCAAAAAACTGTCAACGTCATCATGCCTGCCGGCAGTTTGGAAATTGAAATTGACGAGAACGATGAGGCAACGATGACCGGGCCAGTGGAGACCTGTTACGCCGGGTATCTACCATGACCTTTTATTGAATGGTCGAATTGAAAGGAGTCGATTTTCCAATGAATGCAAGTGAACGAATGGCGGCAGCAATCGCCTTGAAATCGGTGAATCGCATTCCCAATGCACCATTTTACGAAGCGCCCATATGCCGGTATTTCGGCCGGACCTTCCGATCGGCGCTGCTTGAGGCTCAGGACCTGGCCGATTGTCATATGAAGGCCATCGAAACCTTCCAGTTTGACTGGGTGATGGTCGGCATGGGACTTATCGGCGGCATCATTCCCGAGGCCATGGGCTGCACAGTTAACTGGCCGGAGGATGTTTTCCCGGTCATCGAAAAGACCACTGTTTTCTCCATTGAAGATGTGGATCGGGTTGCCCAGTCCAATCTCTACACCCGGCGGATGGATCAGTTTCTGAAAGGGATTTCAACTTTGAAAGATCGACTTAACGGTCAAGTCCCCATTGCCTGTGAGTACATCTCCCCATTTACCATTGCCACGCGGCTTCGCGGAACCAATGAGATCATGTTGGACATCTACCAAAACCCGGACCTGGTCAGATCACTTCAAGAGGTTCTCGTACCTCTTGATATTGAGATCGGTAAGACACTGATCGAAGCCGGCGTTGAATATATCTTCTACGGGGCGGATATGGAGTGTCCCATCCTGATGTCACCCCAGCATTACCGGAAATTTATCCACACCCCCACCACACAAACCGTTAACGCCCTGTCCAAACTGGGTGCACGGGTGCTGCCCCATATGTGTGGTTCCATCGTTAAAACCGGTATTGTGGACATGCTGCTGGAGATGGATATGCATGGCATCATGCCCGGTAACCTGACCCAGTCGACCGTCTTGGATATCTGCGAGTTGAAAGAAAAGGTCGGTGATCGTACGGCGATATTTGATAATCTGAACCCCAACGGCCCGCTGTTGATCGGTACCCCGGAAGAGGTTGAAAAGGAGACAATTGCTCACCTTGAAAAGGCCAGGGGAATAAGCGGCTATCTGTTTTCTACGGCCGGAACAACCTCCCCCAATACGCCCAGAGCCAATTTCGAGGCCATGAATCGAGCCGTATTGAGTTTCAAATAAAGCCATGGAACGAATCAATCAGATCGCATGATTGTTTACGATGAATACGAATCTTGGAGATCGCAATGATGATGAACAGAGCCATCATTAATTTTGACCCGTCCGTTCTGGATCAAATTCATAGGCATTCGCTGGAGCTGCTTCAGGATTGCGGCATCCGATTCCCCAGTGAAAAAGCCCTGGAGGTTTTCAGAAGCAGGGGCTTCCGTGTCGACGGTCAAACGGTATACTTTGAGGAAAAAGAGATCGTCGACGCTATTGAAACGGTTCCCGCCCAATTTACCATCAAGGCGCGCAACCCTGAAAATAGCATCTGCATCGGCGGTGGTGAATATATGATGGCCCCAGGTTACGGCCCTCCCTTTATCATCGAAACCACAGGAGAAAAGAGGAACGCCGCCCTCGAGGATGTCCACAAGTTCTGCAAGCTTGTCCAGACGTCAAAATATCTGGATTTCAACAGTTCCATCATTGTCCAACCCAACGATGTACCCACGGAAACGGCTAACCTGGACATCCTTTTAGCGACGATCCTTTTTACAGACAAACCGCTCATGGGAAGTACGTCATCAGAAGTAGCTGCCTTGGACTCATTGAAATTGGCCGATATAATATGGGGAAACACGGACGACCCGGTGATGATCTCACTGGTTGATTCTCTCTCACCGCTACAGTTTTCAAATGAATCCATCGACTCACTGATGGTATATGCCACAGCCGGGCAACCGGTGATTGTCCACTCCGCATGCTCGTTGGGGTCAACCGGACCGATCACGATCGCAGGGTCTCTGGTCATATCCAATGCAACGACATTAGCGGGAATTTGTCTCACTCAACTGCTGAATCCCGGCACCCCGATTGTTTATGGATTGGGGGGCAGCCCGACCGAAATGAGAACCGGGGGATATGTGAACGCATCACCGGAGGATGCTAAACATACCGCCATAGTAACGGCTCTGGGTCGTTACTATGGAATTCCCTGCCGAAGCCAGGGTGCCTTGACCGAGTCCTTTTGCCTTGACTATCAGGCGGGGATGGAGTCCGCGATGATGATGACCACCGCTGCACTGTCCGGTGTCGATGTTAGCCTGCACACCTGCGGTACCTATGGGTCCATGCTGGCCATGAGTTTTGAAAAGTTCATCGCCGATGAATATCTTTGTGGGTCGCTTAAAAAACTGATGAAGCCCGTGGAGTTCTCGGAAGAAGCCTTTGCAATGAATCTGATCAAAAAGCTCGGTACATCGGGGAACTACCTGATGCAAAACCACACGCTGAAACGATGCCGAACAGAATTCTTCGAACCTGCGTTGGGCACTCGCACGATCCATGACAAATGGATACAAATGGAGCCGCGTGAGATGGAAAAGCAGGCAGGAAAAATCCTGGAGGAGAGGCTTTCCGCCTATGAAAAACCGGAAATCGATCCCAAGATAGAATGGGACCTCATAAAGTATGTTGAACGACGAAAAGGGATTTAAAGGCACACACGTACGACCCCGCCTCATGGCTGAAGGGTCTGCTCTTACCGCTTAAATAATATGTCCTTAAGCTTATTGATCCGAATGCTTAAGCCTCGATTGGTCTTCATTTGTCTCTTCGGTCTTTCGATGGCGCTAGAAATCGAACTGTAATTCTTCGTCAGCATTGAAGCAATAGGGTATTTATGTGTTCAGTCCCACTTTTTGGCGACTGAACATTGTAATTGCGGATTATTAGCGCTCATTGCTTTGCGTGGAGCCGTTCCGATGCATCCGGCACATGGATTACGGGCGCCACCTTTTTCAACTCTTCAAGCGGTATATGACATTTGATGGCATGTCGATCCGCCACAATCTGCACCGGCGGCGTCTCGTTATCACAAATATCACCGATTCTTCGATGGCAGCGGGTGCTAAACGGGCAGCCCTTGGGTGGATTCATTGCACTTGGCAGGTTTCCTTCCAGAACGATTTTTCGTTTGGTCACTTCAGGATCGGCAATCGGTACCGCTGATAATAACGCCTCCGTATAGGGGTGATAGGGAGGGGAAAAGACCTCTTCTGTCGACCCTCGTTCAAGAATATGGCCGAGATACATGACGACAATTCGATCCGCCAGGTAACGTACAACACTCAGATCATGGCTGATAAAGAGCAGGGTGGTTTTATGTTTGCGCTGGATATCCATCAACAGCTCAGTCACAGCCGCTGCTACGGAGACATCCAAAGCCGAAACCGGCTCATCGGCAATGACGATACTCGGGTTCCCGGCAAATGCCCGGGCAATACCAATACGTTGCTTCTGGCCGCCGGACAACTGCCGGGGTTTTCTGAAATAAAAATCCCTGGGCAGTTTGACTATATCAAGCAATTTCATGACTCGATCAAAAATTTTCTTTTTATCGGTCTCGACACCAAATTGTCTGAGAACCCGTGATATCTGTCCACCGATGGAATGACTCGGGTTCAAGGTGTCAAAGGGATTTTGAAAAACCATTTGCAATGAGCGGATCTGTTTGGTGGAACGATCCCGAACCTTTATGTCTGAAATATCTTTTCCATTATGGCGTATCTCTCCATCGGTTCCCGTCTCTAATCCCATGAGGACTTTGGCAAAAGTTGATTTACCGCAGCCGGATTCACCGACAATGGCGACCGTTTCACTTTCATGGGCTGTAAAATTCAGTTCTTCATTGGCTTTTACAAAACGAGAACGTTTGCCTGAAAACAAGGCCATCAAGGAGGTATCTTTTACCTCGTAGTATTTTTTCATGTCATCGACATCAAGGACTTCTCTGCCGATCTTGAGTGCTTTCTTGGCTTTATCGCCGGGCAACTCGATGTCATGGTCAATAACTTTATAGCGTAAACAACGCACACGATGGTCGGGTGCGCTTCCATCAACATGCTCCATTTTAAAGTGCGCTTCATCACACAACCCCGGTTGGAAATGGTCACAGCGGGGAGCGAAATAACAGCCGGTAGGTCGTTCAAAAGGCAGGGGCAGTTGCCCCCGGATCGGCTTAAGGGGAGCCGCATTTTTATCGGCGGTCGGCAAAGGGATACAGGAAAAAAGGCCGTGCGTATAGGGGTGTTTTGGCCAGGTGAAAAGCGAATTAATGGTTCCTTCTTCTACAACCTCACCGGAATACATTACAAATACCCGGTCACACGTCTCTAAAATCAAGCCTAAATTATGGGATATATATATCTGGGACGTGCCGAACTTTTTGCTGATATCTGCAATTAAATTGACAATCCCGGCTTCCACGGTCACATCTAACGCAGTCGTCGGTTCATCTAATAATAACAGCGATGGATTAGATAAAAGCCCCATGGCAATGACGACGCGTTGTTGCTGTCCGCCAGACAGCTGATGGGGATAGGACTCCATGATTCGTTCAGGATCGGGCAGCTTGACATCAGCCAGCATGTTTACCGATCGCTTGCGTGCCTCCTCTGCGGAAATATTTTCATGGGCCAGCGGCACTTCCATCAGCTGGGTGCTGATCTTGAGGCTGGGATTCAAGGAGGCAAACGGTTCCTGATAGATCATGGCGATTTCCGAGCCGCGAATCCGGCGCAGTTCATCCTCGGATAACTGGGTCAGATCGCGGCCCTTGAATGTGATGCTGCCGCTTTTAATGCCGCCGTTGGCACCCATGTACTGCATAATCGCCATGGCAACCGTCGATTTACCACAGCCCGATTCGCCGACAATACCGATGGTCTCACCCGGCTTAACCGTCAGGGAAAAATCGACTACGGCAGGTATCTCTCCTGCCCGGGTATAATATGAAATGCAAAGGTCTTTACAAACCAGTATAGGCTCTTGGTTGTCATTCACTATTTTTTACCTTTTAATCACGCAATGAGATTTCACGCAGCCCGTCCGCCAATAAATTAAAACCTAAGATCAATGAAGATATTGCAATACATGGAAACAGGGTCATGTGGGGAAAAACCATGGCCATTTGCCGCGTTTCATTGACCATCCCTCCCCAGTCAGGATCTGGTGGCGGCAGCCCGAGGCCTAAAAAACCAAGTACACCAATGGTAATAATCACGTAGCCAAGACGCAGGCAGGCATCCACAATAAGTGGCCCCCTGGCGTTGGGCAATATCTCAAACAACATGATTCGCCAGTCCGTTTCACCCCGGGTCTGGGCCGCTGCGACATAGTCACGATTACGAAGGTCCAGTACCAGTCCTCGTACAATACGCATAATTCCAGGAGAAGACGCAAAGGTAATCGCAATGACAATGTTAAATCCTGACGCACCAATCGTTGCAATGACGATGATGTAGAGCACCAGCACGGGGAAGGATAAAATAATGTCTGAAATTCGGGACAGGACGTCATCCACCAGGCCACCGCGGTATCCGGCCATCAACCCCATCAGAATACCCACCGTGTAGGCGCTAAAGGTTGCAAGCGGTGCATAGATCAGGACGGTACGTGATCCCCAGACAAGACGGGACAGGATATCTCTACCCATATGGTCCGTGCCCAGCCAGAATGTGCTGCCCGAAGCGGCCACCATCCCTGGTTTGGCAAAGGGTTGGATAGATGCGTTGGGGTCAAATTGGGCGATCAATGGGGCAAAAATGGCGACGATCACCCAGAACAGAACCAGAAAAACGCCAAACATGCCGACCCAGCTTTCCCGCAGGAGGCCAAAAGATTTGATTGCACGCAAAATCGCTGCGCCATAGCCCGCAGAGGGCATTTCAGTTGTGGATTGAGTGGTCATTTTAATTTATCCTTGGTCTCTTAACTGAATCGTATGCGCGGGTTAAGAAAGGTATAGCCGATATCAGCGATGGTTTGTGAGCTGACTGCCACAACCACCGCCACCATGGCACAGGCTTCTAAAAGTGCGATATCATTATTCAAAGAAGCTTCCAGGAGCAGTGCCCCAAAACCTTTATAGGCAAAGAAAAATTCAACAACAATAACGCCGGACAACAGCCAGTTGATCTGCAGCATGATGACGGTAAATGGGGCGATCAGGGCGTTGCGCAAGGCATGTTTCAGAATCACCTGCTTGTAGGGCAGCCCCTTGAGCACCGCCGTTCGGATATACTGGGAGGTCATCACCTCGGCCATGGATGCCCGGGTCATACGGGCCACATAGCCAAAATCATAAACCACCAGTACCAAGGCGGGAAGGATCAGTTGTTGGAATTCAAACCCGCCTGCCATGCTGCTGGTTCCCGGCAGCCACTTTAAACCAAATACAAAAAGGGCTGAAAAAAATACGGCGCTGGCAAATTCCGGCACAGATGTGGTTAAAATGCCAAAAACAGATATGCCTCGATCGAGAATGGAACCCTCCTTCATTCCTGACAAGACACCTAAACTTAATGATAAAGGGATCATGATGGCAAATGTCCAGAATCCTAAAATTGCCGTATTCCACAACCGCGGCAAGAGCACTTCTTTTACCGGGCCTTTGTAGCGTATGGACTCTCCAAGGTTGCCTGTGGCAAAATTACCCAGCCATTTTGCATAACGCACAATCGTCGGCTGGTTATACCCGTGCTGCTCCCGCCACAGTTCTTTTTGTTCGTCGCTGGCAAAATTGCCCAGGACGCGGGTGGCAGGGTCACCGGTAAGACCTGTTTCCAGAAGCATGAAGAGAATGATCGATACGACGACCATGGTAAAAAGCATGAAACCGATCCGCTTTAAAAGCAGCAAGATCATTTTGACTCCTTCGTTTTACGACTTGGCTTTGGTGTCTGGCAAGGGCGACAATCAGCCCTTACCAGACATTACATTGTTGTCAATCAAGCCAGAGAGACTTTGTGAAAGCGGTAATATCGGGTCGGATGCATTTCAAATCCAATTACATCTTTTGAAATTACGGTAAAAACAGACCGGAAGAAAGGCTGTATCAGAACCGCGTCGTCTTGCAGGATTTTTTCAACCTTTTCCATCTTGGCCCGACGATCTTCGACGTTCAATGTTGCTTCCGCTTCGTTTAAGGCGGCATCAAAGGCAGGATTATTATAGCTGGATTCGTTCCAGGGCACACCCGCCCGATAGGCCAGTCCCAATACCATGACAGCGAGTGGCCGGTGGGTCCAGCTGGTCAGGCTCAAAGGCGCCTTGGTCCAGACATCCCAATATTGTGCGGACGGCATGACATTCATGTTGATGTTGATCCCGGCTTTGGCGGCATCTTCTTTGAGTACGGCAACGGAATTTTGCTCCCAGACACCGTCGGTATTGCCCACATTGCAAGTTAATTCGATGCCGTCGGGATACCCTGCTTCGGCCAGCAGTTTTTTCGCACCGGCAATGTCCTGCTTAAAGGGAGGAAGTTTAAAATACTCGGGATGGATGCTGGCGACATGATGGTGTTCGGCAACAATGCCTAAGCCTTGATGGGCGATATCCAGCTGTCTTTTGGCATCGCAGGTTTTCTGAAGCGCCTTGCGGACCCGGATATCGTCAAAGGGTTTTTCAGTGACCTTCATGCGAATCACGCCGGTTTGTGTAGATGGAATTTGGACAACCTCGATTCCGGGAATATTCTTGGCCGCTTCCAGTGTTGTCAGATCAAGCATGTAAATTCCGTCAACTTGTTTGGAAGCGATTGCAGCAAGATAAGCACCGGCATCTTGCCCCAGGTCCATGAAACGGATCTCATCAAGAAGGACCTCACCCCCCCAATACGGCTCTTTGCGCTTTTTCAAAACGGCGATCTCGCCAACTTTGAATTCGGCAAGTGCATAAGGTCCGGTACCTACCGGATTTTTTGAAAGATCCCCACCCTCTTTCTCAAAATTGCGGTGAACAATGGCAGTGGGATAGTTGTACAGGTTCTCGGGAATCGACAGCACCGGAGATTTCAGATTGAGTCTGACCGTATGGTTGTCTACTTTCTCGACGGCGCCTTTGATCATGCGCTTAACTGGATTGCCTTTTTTATCTTTTTCGCCGGTCTCTTCGAGCATGGCATTGAACAGTCCCAGATTGGATGATCCGGTTTTCGGGTCAAGCCAACGGGTAAAGTTGAAGACAACATCATCGGCAATAAAGTCATCCCCGTTGGACCATTTAACCCCCTTACGAAGGTTAAATGTCCAGGTCTTCAAATCATCAGATGCTTCCCAGCTTTCTGCCAGACCCGGTCGGGTGACATTGTCCGGCCCTGTTTCCACTAGATATTCGACAATATTCCGGGCAATGATGGACTTCTCGGTCCATGAAAAGGTGCCTGGATCGGCTATTTCCTGTACCTGCATACCAAATCTCATGACCCCACCCATTTTTTGCTGAGCGGCGACCGCTTTTTTCGGCAGCATAAGTCCGGCAAGCTGGCCAGCGGCCGTCACGCTGAGACCAAGCAGCGCACTGTAACGAATAAATTCCCGACGAGATAGTTTTCCCTTGTCCATCTGGTCTTTGAATTCCGTAATCGCTGGATGGATTTTCTCCTTTTGATTCATGTCATTCTCCTCCTCTGTAGGTAAGGTCAATAAACGCCCAATTCATCAAAACAGGCTGGTATTAATGGTGAGATTGTAAAGAAGTGGCAATCCCTGCCCCAAAAAAACAGATTCGCCATGGGCGTCATCTGTTATGTCCCAGATTGCGTGCCCATTAAAGGCAGCGTGATGGACAGACACCGTATGTGCCAATATACAAAACGGGGGTGTGAGAATGAAAGCCTTTTTGAAATATGATATAAAAGGCACCATAGTCAAAAGGGCCGGCTTTGTCAATAAAGGGCTCTTTTGACATAAAGTAGCGATTGTTGCTCCGCCTCGTTTTTCTAATAAGCATTACTACAGGTTAAACCACCGTTGCGATCTGCATGGTAATGCGGTAGGAATGCTGTCAGCGATCCGATTTACCACCCTTGAAACAAGACCATTGAGGAGAAAATGAAGCTTGGCCTCCACACCTACAGCCTGAATATGCACGGCATCGGCCAGGCCTGGGCGGGCTTCACCTGCCCCTGGCCCCGGCAGCTCTCGACCTTCCAGCTATTCAACCTGCTGGTGGATCTGGACCTGGAGGGGGTTCACCTGGATGACGGGGTTCTTGAATATCTGGATGCGGGATATCTGAAAGAAGTGGGGGCGGCCGCCAGGGACGCCGGACTTTATCTGGAGTACAATTTCTCCATGGACCGTGGCAGGTTCGGCATCGGCATCCAGCATGACCTTACAGCAGCTATCGAGACAGCCCGGAACCTGGGAGCCGATATCGTCAAAGTGGGCATGGACCTGCGCCGGCCCCGGCCCGTGGCCGCCAGCCGGTTTCATCCAAGGGTCATCGAACAGATGAAGGCCGTTGCCGATCTATTGCGGAATGCGGCGCCGCTGGCGGCCGAGCATGGCATCCGTCTGGCCGTGGAAAACCACTGCGACAGCTTTTCCGAAGAGATCCTCTGGCTGCTGGACCGTGTGGACAGCCCGGTGGTGGGGGCCTGCATCGATACGGTCAACGGCCTGCACGTCACCGAAGACCCCATGGCCGCCATCGAACGCCTGACCCCCCGGGCGTTCACCAACCATTTTCGGGATGACCGCATTGAATTCCAGCGCTGGGGATTCAAGCTGGTAGGCACGGCCGTGGGAGAGGGAGACATCGACATGCGCCGGGCCTACGAACTGTTCCGGGATTGCTCTTGCATGGACCGGATCAACATCGAAACCGAGCTGGAAACGCCATTGGACGACATGCAATCGGCCCTGGACATGGAGATCGACGCTGTTCGGCGCAGCGTCTGCTACTGCCGGGAGGTATTGGGCATTTCGAGACAGAGTCATTTATGACGCCAGTTTCTCGGGCGGATATGCCGTGCCCCTGGTGGCCACCGAACGCATTTTCGGACTTCTGATTTGAAAACCAGCGATGCGTGGCTTATAGTATGGCCTAAACCAAGGCCAACCGAGAAGCGGAGGAACAGATGACAGACAATCGAATCAAAGCAGCGGTCATCGGTGCGTTTGTGGCCGATGCGCTGTCCCTGGGCGTGCACTGGGTGTACAACACCGGCGTGATCGACAAAAAATTGGGTCGGGTGGAGCAATATTACGATCCGTTGACCTCCTACCACAAGGGAAAAAAGGCTGGAGATTTCACCCACTATGGGGACCAGATGCTAGTGCTCCTGGAATCCGTGAGCAGCGGCGGCGGTTTTGATGCCCACCGGTTTGCTGAAATGTGGCGCGTCTTCTTTGCCGATTACGGCGGCTATTTCGATCAGGCAACCAAAACCACCTTGGAGAACATGGATGCCGGCAAAGGCCTGACCGACAGCGCCTCGAATTCCGACGACCTGGCAGGGGCCTCACGCCTGGCGGCGCTGGTACCTGTCTATCATGACAACCTGGAACAATTGGTCAGCGCTGCCCGGGCACAGACCCGCATCACCCACAACAATGACCGGGGGCTTTCAAGTGCCGATTTTTTTGCCCGCACCGTCTTTGCCGTACTCGGCGGGCAGCCACCCCAGGCAGCCCTTCAGGCCACCCTGGACACCCATTTTTCCGACAGTTCAATTGCATCGTTGATCACCATGGGATTGGAAAGCCGTGACCGGGACACCCGGGAAACCATCGCCGAATTCGGTCAAATATGCAGCGTGGAGGCCGGCCTGCCCGGAGCGGTCCACCTGATCTCCCGCTATGCCGACGATTTCAAGACAGCCATGGTGGAAAATGTGATGGCCGGCGGGGATTCGTCGGCACGGGGAATGCTGGCAGGCATGGTTCTGGGCGCCGCCCACGGAATGGGGGCCATTCCCGAACCGTGGCAGGCCGGAATGACTGCGAGCCAGCAAATCAACACCCGCCTAGACCATTTATAAGGGATTCCCGAGCTTCTTGCAGAATGCCTTTCAGGGCCTGTACATTCTCCACCACCCCGGTGCCGGCCGTCCGGTGCGAGGCAGCGGCACGGCGATGGCGGCTAGCCAGTAGGTCAGCGCACACAGGTCCGTCAGGCAATTGACGGATCGAAGGGTTATTCTGGCCCAAGGCGCCGACGAAGTTTACCATTTGGCCTCTACTCTTCTCTCCCCGGACAGCATACCCGGAAGAGGGCTCACTGGTTGACTTATCCAAATTCTTACAATATATAAGTCACGTGGGTCAATAGCATAGGGGTAACTATCAAGAATTGAAAGCAAAATTAACTTTTTTTCACATCCTTTCGCTCTCATTGCTGTTCGTGTTGCCCATAGCCGCGTCCGGTGTGACCGACGGCCCACTGGTTCAAGTCTTGAACACGGGCTTCATCGACTGGAGTGCCGGGACCATAAGGGTTCATGGAGTTGCTACCCCCGCCACCTTTGATGATGGCGAATCGACAGATTCACCAGCGGACATTCTGGATACCGCCCGGCGGATAGCTCAGTTCAACTTGATTGAAACCGCAGGTGTCATTCCCATCAATGCCGTTTCACAGATAGCGGATCGCATGGCCCAAAGCACCGACTTTCGAGACGGCTTGATCTCACTGGCCCGAAATGCATCCCTCACCCGCCAGGA